>Ga0136643_10012757_pt1 | contig 12537 bp, 12 predicted proteins | sample TergutLab28metaG_FD_96883 | JGI IMG/M metagenome (GOLD analysis project Ga0136643, IMG submission 96883) | Labiotermes labralis P1 segment gut microbial communities from Petit-Saut dam, French Guiana - Lab288 P1 (version 3) (version 3) | ecosystem: Host-associated > Arthropoda: Insects >...
CATACTGGTTTCAAAATGGAGATGCTTATAGACCGAGCTACAAGTTTCACCTGAACACGTTGATAAATTAGTCTCAACTGCTTGCCATTGCACAACCTTATCATAGACAAAGAGGGTACTGATGAAGCTACACTGCAGAGAATAAAATCTTCAGATACAGCAGAAACTGGAGCATCGGTAATCAGAGGACCAAGACGCTACAACAGAGCGACGCGAGAAGCTTACAACATTCGTGAACGATTCAAAATTTATTTTAACGGAGAAGGGGCCGTTGATTTCCACTGGAATCAAATCGACACCTATGTCGAATTAAATACACTGAATGATGTATCATATAGGTTGTCCTTATTTCTAATCACAATTTTGCACCGTAGTGCTTACATAATACTTAACACCCGTAATTACTTATGTGAAATACAGTACTACTATGTAAAAAATTTACTTACTTATGCTTTTCAATTCCTCAGCTATTTCCAACCAAAGTTTTCTTGCTACGTCCCTGTTGTGATAGTTCTTGCTCTGTACATCCCACAGTGGTTTACGTTCATACACCAAAGAAATCAATTTCTCAGTATCAACCATTTTATTCTAATATAAAGAAACGAAAACAAGGCATCTGTGTGCTTAGCACGAAACTACACGACACACTGGCATACACGGCCGGAAAAAAACAAAATGATTTGGTTTCGACCGTCAGTCGGCGAAACATATCCGTGCACGTCAGTGCAGCACGGCGCCACTGAGACCGTCTCCACTTACTTAAACGCATTTGTTTGTTCTGCCGTTGTCGGCCGTGTATGTCAGAGTAAAATATCGGCCAAATACGGATGCAGTGTGATCACGGCCTTTGAAGTATGGATAGACAGCTTATTAGCCAAGAAGACACGTTCATATGGTTGTCGAGGGGAGGAATGAAAGGAGAGACTGAAAGTGAAATAATAGCAGCACAAGATCAGGCATTACAAACCAAATATCATGCGACAAAAATTTTACAAACAGAAATAAACAGCAAATGCAGACTCTAGGAAAAATTTGATGAGACAGTGAAACACATCACATCAGCATGTCCAATATTGGCAAAAGAATAATACATGAAGAGACACGATAGAGTGCAAGGAAATAGGGGTAAAATTAGAAAACGAACACTAGTATGATAATGTACCAAAATCAGTCGAAACAAGTTGAGAAGATTTTAAAATATAAAGACCTGTAATACTAGAAATTCAGAGCATGTAGAATGTGAAAGCAAAATTGATACCAGTAATAATATAGGCGACTCGCACCTTCTCAAAATCACTCAGAAAATACCCCAGCAACATAACAGGAAAACACGAAATTAAGGAACAAAAATACAGCCACACTGGGCAATACACACTGCACACTGCGGAAAGTGCTAATGTAAAAGTAAAAAAATATTGCTCGGGAGAAGTAACATTACATGTAGCACAACTTGTAAATGCAGAACAGCAGCAACACTATAGACTATAGAAACGTGGTTTGTTTCAGGTACATAGTAGAAATTGCCTTGCATTGGGTAATAAAAAGTAAAATAATAATAATAATAATAATAATAATTGAACCACTATTATGTATTAATAGAGGCTGCTTTAGCCCAAGGTTATGCATTTCATACATTTTAGGGTAAGCGTCTATACACGCGAGCATCTAACGACTCTTCACCAATTCTGACTTGTTAACGTTGGGAGAGTATAGTTGCAGGCTGAATGTAACACTAATTGTTACATTCTGCAGTATGTACCTCATACTTCAGATGTATGAGACTCTTTTGCTCTGGTGCCAAGGATCAGCCATCAAATATCAGGCAATAACACGCAGACAAGTCAATGGCACTGAATGGGAGACACAACGAAAGGGGACGCACTGCTCAGTTTCCGCTACCGCTCATTTCATTCCCACGCTTCAATCTTCCAGTCCACATACTTCAAGCTATAGTCAGCGCATTTTTTGTTCACCCACCATGCACCGCTATTATATCACACGGTCTTCACACTACCAAGCAGGCTCTTAGAGTGTACCACATTCTACATAATTTAACAGGTACACTGAAAGATACTGTTGCCTCAACATTCGTAGATATACTGAGCTTTCAAGTTAATTTTATCAAGGTCATTTCTCTTCTGTGAAGTGACGCAGCGTTTAGTTGGATACCGAAGTTTCGGAACACTTTGATATCGAGCATAATTATATCACATTAAAGGTTTTCATAACAGCAAAAGAAATGCCATAATACACGTAAATGTTATATGTACTTTTATAAATTCAGCGCACGTAAGTATATTGTGATAATCAGATGCTTGGCCAGTAACTGATTCAAGAAATATCAAGGAACAAACTGTAACCAGACTACTCAAAACTGAAATTTAAATTCTGAATGCAATAATTATCTCATTTACGCGCACTATATAGCCTGCCAGATTGACATAACTAATGCCAATGAGCAGAGTCGCGAAGCAAACAGACCATCAGCTAATAAAGAAGCTATCTGCATCTTTTCATAAAAGAACGTTTATTACCGAATTCACAAAAGCCCGTCACGTGTCCCTAACCTGCGCCTCATCAACACGGTCCAAGCATTCCTACCATTTCTTGAAGAACCATTGTCATATTGTAATCCCATCTACGCCTAGGTCTCCCACAAAACCACTATATGATTTGTACGAAATATTTATTGCGATTGGTCGACGACAGTGGCCGTGCGGTCTAAGGCGTGGGCCTGCGGCGGCTCGCTTCCAGGGATTCCTGGTTCGAATTCCGCCGGGGGCACGGATGTCTGCCTTTTGTGAGCGTTGTGTAATGTCAATTAGAGGCATCTGTGTCGAACTGATCACTCCTCAAAATCAGTCCCACGGATTGTGGCGTGTCTCACTAATAGTGAAGACTCAACAGTGAGAAGGACATGGCACACTATAAGCTGTAGTACCGTTAAGAATAAATTGTTACCAGTGCAGTATAAAACAGCGCGGCATTTGGTACTAAAGGTTAGTATACTTCTATCAGACTCCTCTTTCCATCCCACCTATAAGCCCAAAAGTTTTCCTTAATTTTCGATTGCACGTATCGTTATTAAACATTCTTTAATTTGGATTACACAACAGCTTCTACACTAATTAAACTTGTATCGACAAAGATTAAGCCACGTCTTCAGAAAGTCACAGAAGTTCATTGCCTTGAACTCTCGATAAACACCTGGCTCATAAACTGGAGCAAATTTGTCCTCGTAACTTACAAACTTCCTGACCGATTAATAATTTACTAGATTTTCGGAGTAGTTCAACGCTGCCCCTAAGTGTACACTGTCAGTCGTATCTTGCATCGTCTGCCAACCGGACGTCTTGTGTAACAGAAACTTACATCTCAGGAAGAGAAAGTTAGAACTAATACATGGAGCACAGCAAACATGAAGCGAAAACTCACATTTCGTACAATAATAGCCTTATTGAAAGTCGTTATAAAGCGTTTCTTTTCTTACTTCGAATGGGAGGGATTCGACTTAACGTTAAGTCAGTATCAAGACTTAACGCAGTATACAACGTCAGCATTTATTTGTGTTTTTATATTACAGTCTTTTGTGTCGGTGTGGATATGTTGGTTCACAGACATCAGTTGTCACTCGCCATGAAGAGTTTTCGCATGTTATTAGGAATGCTAATGACCACTTGGTTGCACTTCAGTGTCAGGTAAGCAGCATTACATTCCTCAGCCATACTGTGTCATTACGGGATATCCATTCGGAGGAGGATCATATTTCTACAAATATTCAGAAGTCGCATTCTTAACTTATGAATTAATTAAGAATCAAGCGCCATTTAAATTTATAAATGCGAGAGAAGGAAAGTAACGAATCTGTTTATCTTATTTTGTTCTTCTACAGACAGATTTGTCTAAATTATGGTTTTAGGTCTTGAGTTCGCCTTAAATAATTGCGTACTTTACTTCGTAATGCCAAGTAACAACAGTACTTATTTCATATTACGGACAACACACTTCAAAATTTGGTGATGTCTGATCACATAAATGTAGTAATTTTATCCACAAAGTGCTTAATAAATATTTTTCCCATTTCAGTTACCGTAAACTTGACATCGAACATCTTCTTACTCTGACGGATTCCTTTACATGGGACGAACTGCCAACCAGAGATCCCGATACAGGATATTTAACAAATGCTGGGTACATCCCGTTCAATCAGATCCTTATAAGAAACGCGGCCATCTTCGGATACGTGCACCACCTTATCCAGTCAACCGTAAAAATTGTAGTAAACCACGAAACGATCTTCCCTGTGTGGCTCCCCATTGACGCAACAAGGAACCCTGTGTACGGATTTATTATCGCAATGCAGGTATGTTCACACTGCTACGTTAATTAAATATAATTATGCTCAACAACTGAACTGAAGGATACGGCAGTGGTGTTTCTAACTTCGATACTCAAATTTTAAGACATTACAGCTAAACACCGTAGAATACCAATACAACGCGAATAATTTAGCGCGAGATAAACGTTTTGAAATACATTTTTAACATGTTGATACTTGTAACCTTGTTCAATCATAAAGGCAATAGGCTAAATTTGACAGTAATTAGGGTAAAAAACTATATTTGGGGTCTACAAAACAAAGAACACATGGAACTACCACAAAACATAATTGGTGTCAATAAGAATTTTAAAAAAGCAATCCTTGCAGAGTTCTGGAGAGGCCCTGAGGATTTCAGGAGGTTGAAACTTCCAGATTTCGATACAATCAGTGCATGAATGTGATAAGGTTATCATCCTACGCGACGACATTTTTAAACCTCCCCTCTCCCCCCCCCCGAAAATTTTAGAAGCTGCATAGACCCCAGTCCCAAAATGTTGGGAGGCAGCATCGGGAATCGACACCACGAATTTCTGGCTTGTAGCGCAGAAACACAAACAACTGCGCCACCGCGTGCCACATTAAGAAGCGTAGTTAATAAGAATTTGTAATTGTACAGAAATTAACGACAATGAAAATTCTATTAAATGCTTATTTTAACTTCGGGATACACTGGCTCAGTGCCTTCAGCAATACTAGAACTACGCAAACTAGCGGGAGGAAGAAGTCATTTTGCATAACAAGTAACGCTCAATTGAAAATTCAGATATGTTACTTATCAGTGGTGACATGCGTCGTAAAAAATTAAATTACGATAATTATGACTTGTAATTAACACCACAAAGTTAACATTTCGAAAACAAGTAAACATACATTTACCCTCCCAAGAAGAGTCGGAATGTCGATTTGAAAAAATGAAGGAAAATGTGAACTCACGCCGTAACTTATTGTGGGGACGAACAGCTAAGTTCAAAGGCAACCAAATGAAAACCAACTACTAGAAAACCCATTTACTCTTATAATGTAGATCAAATATCGTTATTCATCGTCGTTTCCAGCTAGAAAATAAAAACATAAAACCAAACAACGACAGGCCTAACCAATACAAAAAAAATCATACCAAATAACATAAAGTATTCGATCACGATCGTTTGTTTCAACACAGCTGAATTTATGGCTGTGATTTGGCTACTGTACTCTGTCACACAAGAGAATGCTGTACAGCCGTCTTGATACTCTATCAGATGTAATGACGAAAACAGAAACCTCTTGGAAAGTTACGCCATTTGTTACAATGTTTCACAATACGAAACAACCACATTTCAAAATCCGTAACCGGATTTTAAAATTTAAACCACCAGCTGGAAATTACGCCAAGCAGAAAACTAAATAATCAAGAAAAAATGTAATTTTCCTATCAAAGGCTTCCTTCTACCAAAAAGAAACTCACAGTCAGGACTTCCATGATTCTTCTACCGACGCCTAAAACAACAGCTACCCAGCCGTTAATACCGATCTCAGAGACGCCAGAAAGTTGTTTCACTTCCGGTCCTTCATTGAAGGAAGACACTAATATAAGCACAGTTATCCACGTGTGTATCATGTTTTGTGGATCTTCTGATTACGATGCAAAACACTGTCACTGTTAGGCAAATACACACCAGTCACTAGTGCTTAGATTGTTCATTTCTTAATGATACTAAACTTGTAAAATGCAAATACTATCTTCGAGCCACATTGTATGAAACAAGATAGGCAATGTACGTGGAAAGTCGTTGTTGCAGGTTCGCTTAAAGAACTGTACCACGCAAACACAACAATGCTTTCGTTTATATTGTTAAAACATGCATGTCTTTGTCAATAATACAATAAATACCGATCGTTTTGCGCTCTGTTTATTTTTTCGCTACACATGCCCTGCGATTAACATGATACACATTTTGGGCTTCACAAAAATAACTGATAATATGTCTGATTGAAAAATGTTCAGACTTTCTCGACAGATTTTCATAAAAATCAATACCAAATTTCATGTAATCCGCCAAGCGGAACTTGCGCTGGTACAGGCGGACAGACGGACATGACGAAGCTAATAGACGCCTATCGCAACTAAGCGAACGTACAGGAAAAACCCGGCTCAACACAAGAATTCACCTGTGATAGAAACAGCAGTAATTATTACTAGTTTATGCCTTTCATGTATGAATATCTCATCTTTTCTGTGAAACATTATATTTCAAAGTATGACCAATTTTTTCTACCATATTTTTCTAGGTTATCTCACGTAAGGTACGATTTTCGGGGAAAAATTATTAAACACAAAACACGTGGTTTGATTTTCTCTACAAATTTGTCCAAAATATTCCTTATTCTGCGAAGAATTCAGTGACATATTATCATAAATTTACATAGATATTCATGCACAGAACCAGTTATTCTTTTCAGATTTTAATAAAACTTCAATTTTCTCGAAAGGTGGTCGAAAAATTCTCAAATATCGAATATAATGGTAATGCGGTTAGTGGGAGTTCAGTTGTTCCATTCGGACAGACAAACATGATAAAGCTAACAATCGCTTTTCGCAGTTTTGCAGGTGAGTTTAATAAATAAATAAATTCAAATTCCACATCACTGTTTATTAAATGTGGGGAATTTTATTCTTTTTATCTTTGAATTTATTCTTCTTATGAATATATCTTCCACTTGATCCCAGCTAACTCCCTTGGGTATTGATGGCATTTGTTATGAATCACTTGAAACTTTGCCTATTGTATCCAACTGCTAGAACAGTAAGAATACCCTGAAGGTTAATCATGAACTACACTGCAGTTTCTCGCGAGTGTCGAAATGTCATTGGTCCGCATAAGAAACTTTGCAGAGATTTGGGTTCGAGACTTAGTGGTGTCAGGCAATCACCCTTGCACCTTCTGGTAAAATATGAGCACTTCGAGTAGTCATCAGTCATTTTAGAAATTTGTCAAGTTACTTCGGCAGTTACAGTGGATATTCGAAACTTAAAGCTCTGAAGCACTGTAGTTATGTCCTGCTGTGACATTTTCTTAAATCTACGGATGACGTCGAAGCACACTTACTGGGTTCTAGCGGTCACATTGACTTTCTGCACTCTTTTCACACAAATAAATCTACCATATAATATTCTGCTATGTTATTAAACAACAGTAAATATTATTATTATTATTACTGATATTATTGCAGTATTATATTCTTAATTACGGCAATCTCAAAACCTACTTTTTTTTAAGACAGAAAAGTTTGGATATCCAATTATCTTGCATATATGGAGGTTAAAATGTCTATTTATAAGAAAACATACCACAACCTTCTCACACTGACAAAACCATCCAACGTATCGCCAATTATTAACCTAATTAAGAACTTACTGGACGAAAATATGACGTTTGTAGATTATAAGGATGATAGTGAAACAGAATAGCGGTGAAGTTATGCAAACTAGCATCGTTGATTCGAAACGTAATACACAAAATGATGCAAGTTCATGTACATATCACAAATATATTAAAATCAACTATCTTCCTCTCAATTCTCATTTGGACAAGATTAAAAGTACTTTAATTAATAGTAAAAGCTGTAAAATTTGTATTAATGTTGGGAGTTCCAGCACCAGTTCCGACAGTGTCCACTCATACCGCATACCATGTAGAATGCGGGCCGCGATCCGTGTTTTAATTAACCCTTGTCATTTTCCATTCAACTCCAAAAGTTATGGTACCCAAAATCTGGGCAGCCGTTAAGTGCAACGGACACATCATTCTGCCATTTGTCTGTTTCTCCTGGCCAGCTGATTCCAATCGTTTTCTTTGAAGTTTCGGAAGACTTTGTTGAACCTTCGTTTGGCACAAGTTACCGAAATGTTGGGATCCCCGCAACAGCTAATTTTCGGTCGAAACTCTTAGGTCAGATTTCTGGTGTGGTCAGCGAAAAGTCAGTTCCCCACATCCCGTAAATTTGCTTGCAACTAGCGTAAGAATGCAAATTATTCCAAATGCCAAATCCCTTTCCTCTGCTACCTGCGTCTTGCCGACGTGTGTTTGGGTAGCACAAACACAGATCGGGCACGCACAGTCTGTCACAGGACCAAACAGCTGCTTATAATGTATAACACATTTTCTGACGGACAGGCCCTTTCCCTCATTAAGCACAGTGCCAAGCCTGCCCACCGTCTCTGCTGCCTTTAGTCCGACATGTTTCACGACAGTCACACCAATATACCGAGGTGTGTCGACCCACTCTTTTGTTCTCCGTGGGGCTGTGGTGCGCTTTTCAGCCTTGAGAACATGGCGGTTTCTGCGAGAGGTTAATGGCGATCCTCCAGTCCTGCAGCTATTGCCAGAAGCTGTTGAGACATACAGTAGCTGACATGCAGCGCTGGTTGGTGGGGCGTAGAAATCACGGTTTTGTGGTAAGCAGTCACTACTAACTCAACGTGTCGATGTGTTACTAACATGTGGTTTACGTCCACGCCTAACAATCTGTTTAATACGTGAAGGAAATGAAGGCAATTTGAATAACCGGCCAATGACGGTCGCTGTTAAGTGCACGGGGTGCGTTAGGCGCAAGAAACATAAAAGCAGGATTTATAGAGTGACAAGGAAAACAGACAAGCTTCCGGAGTATAAAACTAGGTCAGGTATGAATTTGGGATAAAGTGGTCAACAAAGACAATGATGGAGCGGGAAGACAACGGAAAATTAGGTCAGAAGATTAAGAGTGAGTCCCTTGCGCTGGTAGAAGATAATGCTGTCGGTTGTAATTCCTTCAAAGTAACATCATTAACGACACCCATTGGCAAAGTGTTAAGCTCCATTCCACTTAAATTTTCGGCAAGGCAATAACCAGTTTCCATCTTCTCCCACCTGTCTACAAGTTTTATCTTGCTCGGAAGATTCTCAGTTTTCCTATTATTCACACCAAGGCTTTGCGTAATGTTGATAAATTCATAACAGTTTCGTCTGTTGTTAACTGTAAGACAAACTGTAAAAAAAAAATACTGAATGACTGATGTGGATCACGGTGTTATGATATCAGGGAAATATGAAACAAACCTCTCCGGAACTCCAAGTATTGAAATACGCTGCACATGTCCATGGCCTCTCCTTAAATGTATAGGTCACAACAGAGAAGCAAGTGGCTAGCGAACTCTAGGCCCCCAAACTAAATGTCAAGTACTGGAAACACAAAAGCCTTTTTTGTACCACGTTTTACAAGAGACAAAATTCTGCTTCCTTTTAAGTGTACTGTTAGGTTTCCAATACCACCAAAAATTAATATTGCAGTTTTCCATACTCTAGCCGCAGAAACTGAGTCAAGTGCGCGATTTTATAGAGAGCGAAGCAAGTAAAGATTTTGGAATTCTATATTCTCAATACTACATATTCATTCTAAACAAGAAATGGGTAAAAAACAGAGTGGTTAATTAAGAATATCTATCAGTTGATGGCCAAAACAGAACATAACATTACCCCTGGAGAAACTCCTTGTACCTTAGAAGTTAATTCTTTTATTTCTTAAGTTCTGGTCTCTTGCAGCATGCCGTCCGCTATCAGTGCATTTGTCTTTATAAAGGGAACAATTTCATGAAGTCATCTTTAACTAATTACACATCAGAGTCAATTATATTCCCTTCTAATTCGGTGATAATTATTACAAAATTCAGCAGGCGAGTACCAACAGACTGGAGTAATTGCCACGATTCTTGGGGTCAAGTCCTTGCTTCTTCATATTCATGCGTGGCTTTAAGAGGGTTCCTTTCTTTTCCCTTGTGCATTGCAACCCTCATTCTTCGTACGTTTCAACAACTTCTGAGGGTTTTATAATAGTGAAGTGAAGTTTCCTTGAAGATTCCTTTATAAGGGCTCGACGATTCGGATTGGGTTTCTTTAGCAGTTTAGGGGAGTACAAGAGTGTTCGAGAATCCAGCGAATTTTCACTTTCCTGATCAAATCTGAAGAGGGTAAAAATTACCCGATTCATTAATTGTTGACTCTGAAGCAGTGGGTTCTGTTTCTTGTCCTCTCTCAGGTGCGTCGTAAAAGGATCAGAAATAATGGAGAGTAGTAACCGATCGAAGGAACAAATCCATGTGACTTCAAATGAATGTACAATATCTGGTACGGAAATATCAGCGTTTAACCCGTCACCAATAGAAATTCAAGTCGTGTCGTTCTAACGTTTCACTTGATAAGTACTGACCCATCATAACGTGGTCCCTGTCTCCTTGCCATAGCGAGTCATCAGATTGCGGAAGGAAATCAGCCACCAATATGGAAATTAGCTTGAATATACTGAATAAGCAGTCGCCGACAGCTGAAAAGGGGTGCTCCTCCAACTTGGAGTTTGGACGAGTAACTAACAACTCGCACTGGACTTGTTAAGAAGGTTACAATTGCCTATGGATTGGACTAAACCTTGGGTACATCCTACGCGATATAGAATGTACATGATATTTTGTATGTGGAATGTAACGGGCCTGTTTAGGTCAGATCACGTAAGATAGTCACTAAAAAATTATCGCGGTAAATTTAGATTTTGTGGGTGTACATTAAGTTAGGAGGGACGAGGGACTCTCTAAGATCAGGGGAATATATTTTTTTCTACAAAATATGAAATGAAACCCATAAATTGGTAACAGCATATTTGGTACAACACAGAATAAATCAGCGGTTAAGAGAGTAGAGTTTGTTAGTGATATGGTGCCATATATAGTTCTGAGAGGTAGATGGTTTAATATATTTGTTTTGAATGGGCATTCAACAACCGAGGAGAAAAGTGATGATAAAAAGGCAACTTTTTGAGAAAGTACAGCAAGTCTTCAATTGTGTTCCCAGGAATTCCAGCAGGTTTTCGATTATTTTTTAAGTTCCATATGAAAATTCTGTTAGGAAAATTTAATGCAAATTTAGGAAGAGGATATTTTCAAACCGAAAATTGGGAATGAAAGTATACATTAGTATTGTAATAATGATAATGGTTTTAGAATAGTAAATTTTGCCACATCAAAAAATCTAGTTGCTAAGATACCGATGTTCCCGCACCGAAAAATTAAAAAATCAACATCGATCTCTCCATGAAAAGACTCATAAAGAGGGTGATCACATATTGATAGAAAGGAGATAACATTTAAGTACGCTCGATCTTTCAGGGAAGCTGAATGTGATAAGATCACTAACTGATGATTGCGAAAGTTAGGGAAGGACTGGCAGTATGTGTACAAACAGCACAGGAATGTGATGTTGACAGATTTAATATCAAGAAACTAAGTGTGCTGGAGGTTTGAGAACAGAAAAACAGAATAAGATTTCATTTTTGGAGAACGTAAATGAGAGCGAGGTCATAAATAGGGTTTGTGAAGACATTGAATAGAATATAAAAACTTCAGCCATTTGGGTCTAGGACGGTATAAATCGAGACTGTTTAAACAATGGTTTGATGAAGGTTGTTGACATTTTTCAATCAAAGGAAACAGGCTTAAGTGAAATTGATACTGGATCCAAACAAAATGGATGTAGATAATATAAGAAACATAAGATAAGTAGCAAGAAAACATTTCACGACACAAAAGAATGAACATCTCTAAGCTAAAATTGATTAATTTGAAACTAACAGTAAGATAAAAATATAAGAGACTTGCATAGGGGTAATAATGACTTTAGGAATGGCCACAAGCCTGGCACTGATAAAGCAAATTATGAGAAGGGTGATTTGGTTACATACTCCCACAGTATTTTGGCTAATTGGAGGAACAATTTTTATGAATTATTGAATGCACATGGTGATAAAGATATTAGGACCAGAGAAATATGTACAACTGAGCCACTGGTGCCTGATCCCAATTACTTTGGTTTTCAAATTCCTTTTCACAAGTTAAAAAAGGCACAAATCAGCAGGTACTGATCAAATTCCGGCAGAATTGATTAAAGCAGGGGGTAGGACAAACTTCCGAGAACCATAAATCTGTTAATTCTACTTGGAATAACAAGGAATTGCCTGAGAATTGGAAGGAGTCGATCGTTGTACTTATTTATAGAAAAGTGATAAAACACACCTTCGTTACTATAGAAGCGTGTCACTTTTTTCATTGACATACAAGATTCTACTCCCCCATCCTGCTGCCAAGGTTA
>Ga0136643_10012759_pt1 | contig 12537 bp, 4 predicted proteins | sample TergutLab28metaG_FD_96883 | JGI IMG/M metagenome (GOLD analysis project Ga0136643, IMG submission 96883) | Labiotermes labralis P1 segment gut microbial communities from Petit-Saut dam, French Guiana - Lab288 P1 (version 3) (version 3) | ecosystem: Host-associated > Arthropoda: Insects >...
CGGACGCTTGTGAGTGCGGTAATGAACCTTCGGGTTCCGTGAAATGCGGGGAATTTCTTGACTAGCTGCAAACCAGTTAGCTTCTCAAGAAGGACTCTGCACCATCGAGTAAGTAAGTAAGTACAAACATTATTGAAAAAGAGGTCGTTTTGACGAAGTTTTAAACAGACTGACATCGAATAAAATATTTAACCTCCTTTAAAATATTTTAGGACGCAGAAGGCCGTACAGATAGATTTCTAATTCAGTTTTCTTCGAAATTTGTACATGCGTATTGTAATTACAAGGAAAGAGAGATGATATTTTTCGGTCCCTTCTTTTTATTATTGAAATTTTCCGTGCTGAGAGTTTAAAAACAAAATAGATTAATTTCGATTTTGCTTTTTGCAGTGTGCTTTCAGTTTCTACTATTTTAAATCCCAGGTGATTCAACTGTAAAATAATCTAACGACAAAAGAATGTCTAAGTTTGCGTCTAAAACCGTTAATTATTACAGGATTGGAAGCAGGAAAATTATTGTGATAATTTATTAATTATATAATTGTCAACATAATGCAAGAAGCCTCGTGTTCTGCAACTGATTTACAACTATGTGTAACTTCATCTTTGTTGGCCTGAATGCTCCACTTTGCCGCTCACTGTCTCTTTAGGCCTACACATGTGAAAATATTTTTCTCTCTGCGCCTGTAAAAGAACGAATTGCTTTGCTTAAGACCCAGCAAGTTTTTTCTCCGTAGCGAAGTACAAATAACACTACTGGAAATACTCCCCATCCGAATGTTGCATTACGGTTTGAAATTTTGTTGTACCGTCAGCACTTTTATAACAACAGTCTAGTAACGTATTCTTCTTAGTAGCAGAAGAAACGGCCCCTAGAATGGGGAACGGTGTGATAAGGATAGAGTTGAGCAATTTAGAAAAGAAGTTTGTGTCATCGTCAACCTCGACGTTACAAAGCGAGGTCTGTGGGTGGATTTTAGTGTGAAAGGGTTCCCTAGTCTAGAAACTCATCCCAGTCTAGAAGTTCTGGCTTCTAAATTGTTATTGTGCAATGTTTGTTATTTCTAGACTCAGAAGTTTTATCTTCGCCTTTTCATCCCCTTCACATTCTGCACCTTCTTCTCACGGTTAGTGCTGTGGAATAACAAACATCGGATCGCTGGTTTTACTTCCAGCCGTGTTCCTCCAGGAAATGACACAGTTCACTACCGTCGAGGCCACATCAACAACACACACTTGTTTTTTTTACAAGTAATGCAAATCGCAGGGTATGCCCTTTATGTAAAGAATGACGTTCGATGCTTAACCGCAATATGGAGATTTTGGGTTTGATTGTGCGAAGGGCTGACAACCTTACCGCGCTCATGTGCTGTTTGTCAACAAATTATGGGATTCTCTACCTTCTAGAGCCCTAATGGCCTGTCTGGGCATGTAATGGGAGATAGCTTGGGTTTGATTTTGATCATTTTTATTCTCCCCTTCAACCAAATTTTTGTATTGAAGTCGTAACCTTTTAAGGCCATTGGCAATTATAAATACCACCTGCTGTACTGGTAAGAGCTGTGCATTTTATCCGCACAGTGTGCAAATGTTATGTGTTTCGTATGGTTTTCAAAATAAATATCCATTACTTCCACGTAAATCATTAGCCATTTCGTCTCTGTGGTGGATACGAATTGTGTTTTGTGTAAGGTAGGAACTGAAGTTTTTATATAATTTAGAGGATCTTAAGTCTTAAAAGTCTTGAAGTAGACTGTAGCTGGGTTCTTCCACACATTGGCCGATTCATCACCATACATTAAGATTAACTATGTTTGGCTTAAAGGGAAGTCGGTCTTAGTGGATCGGTGCACATTTGGACTTTACCGTGAATGGAAACGGGTAGACGAGGAGCACTTGCAAGCAGTGAAAATTGAAACTACTTATGAAGGAACACCTGGCACATTGTCTTTGTTTTATTCACAACATGGGGGTTGGAGTAATCTCTTAAAATGTGTTTTTATTTATCTTCTTAGAATTTTACTCTTTCTTGTTTTTGATAGCTGAACCAACTTATTTTTATGTTAGTTATTCTATAAACAACATAAAATGGTGTAATTAGCCTATAAAAAAAGATAAATCAGTCCAATTACAGGCCTGGAGTGGCCCAGAGGGTTCCAGGAAGTTAGGGTTCCCAGATTACATGACAACGGCACAGGATGGTGGTAAGGTTGTCAGCCCTACACACCGGCCGCCTTTACCCCCAGGAAATGCCCCTGGTACTCATTTCTGTTAGAGGCTGATTCGACCCCAGGGCCAGAGTGCGATCGGAAGGATTATGTCAATGAAAAATTCCAATGACACCATCTGGAATCGAACCAGCGACCTTCCAATTTGTAGCACAGCACCTTAACCACTGTGTAATTAGCTTATAGATTTTTTATTTTGAAGGTCTGTAAAACACGCTTTAGAATGGAACATGAGATCTAGACACTGAAATTGTCTTCTTGTTATGGATGGATGGATTGTATTTCATGTTGGTGAACAACAGATGGCTCATACATGGCGTCTTATATTTTGTTTGTTTCCGACAGTTTAAGGAATAGTTTACTGAAATGTATATAACGTTACTTTAAATCTAAAGCCTGGAATATATTACATTTAAGAAAACTAAAGGACAGAAATATGGAAAATTATCTTTGTATTTAATATATTTTTTAGAAAAAAATGTTCATTTCATTCAATATTACCGAATTGAAAATATTATAAAATTAATGATATTAAATAAATGTAACTTGAGGGTTGTTTGACCGTGCATCTTCCTCATGAAATAAAGTGAAATGCCAACTTGATGCAACTAGATAATTTTATTGATGTATTCTTATCTCGACATGTGCGACTCGCACGGCACCATCCACACCGTAAACACGACTTACGTAGCGGCTCTCAAGACCACCACCCATCCAAAACCTCGGTGCAGAAAACCATATGTTGCAGCTCAACATCTAATGCTCCTGATGATGGGCGTATGTACCCGAAACATGTCGAGCTAAGAATACACGAATAAAATTACCTTGTCTCATCAAGTTGGCATTTCACTTTATTTCATAAATAAATGTAATCGCCCTATTTTCTAATTCAGTAAAGTTACTGACTGTGAATTAATAAAGCCTACTCTAAGTTTGCACTCGGTGGCGCAGTTGCTTGAGGCACTGCGCTACAAGCCGGAAGGTCGCGATTTCGATTCCCGATGGTGTCATTGGAATTTCTCATTGACATAATCCTTCCGGCTGCACTATGACCTTGGGGTTGACTCAGCCTCTAAGAGAAATGAGTATCAGGAATATTTCCTGGGGAGTAAAGGCGGCCGGTGCGTAGGGCTGACAACCTTACCACTTTTATGTGCCGATTTTCGTGAAATCTGGGAGCTTCAGCCTCCTGGAACCCTCAGCACTGAAGTTTTGATAACGTTTGACATCCATTTCGATAGGGCTTCAATACAAGTGTATGCTGTTTAGGCTGTTATAATTCACTCAAGTCATAACTAAAATTTAGACTCCCTGCAATTGGCACATGCACGTGGAATTAATTTAGGCGTTATTGTCCGTCTCGAAGGACATACATCACACAGGTTACTGCTGTTCGACTCGTCACATTTCGAGCTCCCAAGTTGCCATTACATCCCTAAGTTTCTGAAATTGTTGCGTGGTAATCCTGGACACCGTGTAACACGTTTCGAGCTGCAGCTGCGTTCGGGAAGGCCTGTTGAATGGCGTGTGCTGCTGTTTGCTCGTGTTGGCTTGTGACTTGAGGACAGAAAGGCGACCGCCTTTGTAGTTTATAATTTACTGAGTAAAATACAATCATTTATGTTTATCGCTAATAATAATTGTAACAATTTAACATTTAACTGTAATTGTAGTCGATTTTTTACTAATCTAAAGACTCCTCCGTCCCTCATTTGGCATAGTATTTTGATGGAGATGGACAATTTACGATCTGAAGTGATGTATAGTAAGAGGCCCGGGGAATATGTGGCAGTGTTTTTAAGGCAATTATGTGGTAAAACGTGAAATAACAAGATGGCTGCCCTCAGAATTTTTTCTTTGGCTTCCAGTCTTATGGCGAGAACTAATGAATCATTGGTAGATACGGGTATGGGGAGGTTATAAAAAGGTGTTTGTGTAAGTCAAGATAAACGGATGATTTCAGGCTTCCGCCTCTGTGTCAATGAGATCTGCGCTATGTTGAGATTTTACACAGCGTAGAATGATAGTTTCTTACCGACGTTTCGGCGCAACCTATCGGTCCCATATTCATGAGTCCAATTAGAGTACTGTACCCTTCAAGATGGGGCCGAAAGTGCGTGTTTTGATGTAGGCCCCACATGGGACAAATCTGAGTGATAAGTTCTTTACAAAACGACGACGATGATGATCATAGTAATAATAATAATAATAATAATAATAATAGCGTCACTTATGGCTATGCAAAGTAATAAATATACGCAATACATAAGACTTTGTTTTCTCCGCGGAGATATTCGCGCTTCAAAGATTCCAGTAACAAAGACCAATACGACGACAACCTCTCCTGTACGTCAGCAGACAGTCTGGCTGGAAGCAACCACGAAACTGAACCAAGCAGCCACTTAGCGCTTGGTGTGTATGAGCGGGCTCTTGAATTACACCCTCGAGTACTATAGAACGTCTTCTGAAATTACTAAAGAAACTCTCATCTCGTCATCGGCGGCTCGCTTCTCAACTTTCGCTCTACCCTAAACAGTGTTGAACGGTCGTTAAGAGATGATCGGCTATCTCTCGAAATGGAGAGCTTCACAACAATGTTAGTGCCATTAAATCATTAAGCACGTAGCAGAACATGAGAAGACTCGTGTACGTTAAGGAGCGTATAAAATATTTTTCGGAAAACGCGCGGGAAAATTATGGTTAATGAGAAATGGGTAAGATATTGAAATGGATCTTGAAGTATGATTGGACTCCATATGCTATTACTGTTCAAGGATTTGTTAAATAGATAAAATTATTAAAAAATAAAGTTGAGTAAATTGTAAATTTAAGGGCGTCTTACTCTGTGTTACTAACGTGTTATCTTAGCGTGCGGAAGGTCGTACATCATTCAACAATGGAACAGCAAATAGCCTATTATTAGAAGTAAATTCTACTGTAGTTTGTTTTTAGAATTGTTTTAATGGAAAAGGGAAAATAAGCCCGTTAAAATGGGGTAAGATTAATCTCATGTAGCATAGATATAATCTAAATAGTGTTTTAGAATTCATCATAACCAATTGCAGACTCCTTTTTCAGAAACCTGTATGTCATGAAATTTCCCGCATTGAGTGGAACTCGGGGGTTCATTATCGCATTCACAAGACCCCCTCCCCTATCCCGTTCCTGAGATTAAAGAATTTATATTAATCGTTTATATATATATATATATATTCATGCACATCTCCGAATTTATATCAGAGGATTTGTCCTGTACATACAGAAAACATGTTACTCCAAAAGGTAGATTTGTTCTCCCCCATCACACTAGGCGGCGTTAAATTTCTGAAAACCATATTAATATCAGCGTCACCATATTGAGTGTCTCTCCATCAGGCATAATCTCTTTTCTCCCGTATTGCTGTCTAATAAAGTCTACTATGAAATAAGCAGCATCATGCCCCGTAATTTCACTGTGTCCTGTAGGCTTCTGGGGGTCCAAATGTAGATCTCGTAACCTAGGGGAGATTAGATATTCATTGAATTTGATTCTCGAAGTGTTGAGTGTATACCAGTTGGGACTGAGACAGCAGTATCAACCTAACACTAATAATTGGTAAATTCTGAATGTATTGGTTTATTATGTGTAAAAATGTGTGCAAAGGAGAACAAGGAGCAAAAGAGAGATTAAAATATAGGAGAAACTTAGAGAACTGCAATGTGAGGATATTTGCTTTATTGAACTTATGACAGTGCGTAACAGCTGACATGTGAACACGAAGTTAAAGCGAATAGTTGCATGACAGTTTGGAACAAATTGGAAGCTTACACTGCTCAATGCAGTGAATGTAGGCCAAACGTGTTTTATTAGTTTTGCTCTGTTACACTCCTAATAATCGTTTCGTCGCACGACTATTTAAAAATATTCAATTATCACGGCAATATATTCGTGTTTCCTAAGATGCCTTTCGCTCTGTTATATCTATACTCGCAATTTACATATATCAGTTAATTCAAATACCTGAGCAATGCATTTCTTAACAACACGCCCACCGTGACGTGGCTGTCATTGCACAAGGGACGGCTTTTACTGTTAACAAATTTGCATGGATAGCCTACTGTAAATTGACGAACGAGAAAAACCCTAGAAAGTGAATCTTGTGTTTATTGGACCGTGCATCATCTTGATAGTTGAATAAAGAGAGACCAACTTGATGTCACTTGCTTTATTATTTCATTATTTACTGCTCAATTTGTTTCGGATGTTATTACATCCATCCTCAGGATCTTGCGACTTATTTGATGCGTTATTACATGGGTTGTATTGTTCTGTAAGGATAGAGGTTGATGTATTAGCCACTAAATAACTACGCTAATGCATCAACCTCTATCCTTACATAACAATACAACCCATGTAATAACGCATCAAATAAGTCGCAAGATCCTGAGGATGGATGTATTAACATCCGAAACATGTTGAGCAGTAAATAAGGAAATAATAAAGCAAGTGACATCAAGTTGGTCTCCCTTTATTCAACCCTAGAAAGTTTTTGGAGTTTTTGTGTGCACATGTTTATATTTGCGGAGGAAGTTGAAACGTTTTGAGATAACAAAAGGTACTTGGTCGAATTTTGTGCACATCTGTTGGCAAGGCTTGAACATTTTATTAAAAATGAATAGGAGTTTCGTTGTTTCGAAAACAGAATTTTCAGTTATTGGCCTCCGAAGCATGAAAAGAGAAAGACTATACTTTTTCTTTCTGTTTTCCCTTGTTCGGAAATAAGGCATACTTTCCTAGAGTTGGCGATTCAGTGGCTGTATCTCTTCTCAACCATCCCCAGTTCTTCTTTGTATTACATGCCCAGAATCGATATCAGTCCCAACTTTTACAGCTGAGTTGGGGTGGCGTATCTCCACACACCCGCATTTAAAAAACGATCGCTCAGCAAAGTGCATAGTGACAATAGGATTTCTTTTCTTCTGCCTAAGCACAACAGTAAGCAGGCATCCTCGACAGCAACGCGGGTAGAAATGGCGATGAACCCCTGGACCAAAGGATAATGTGGATTGTGAAATCTGAGGATAGCTCAGCCTTACTGACGAAGATTAAAAACTGTTCTGCCATACGACACGGCGTCGGTTTGAAATTACTAATGTTTCGTAAGGGCCTTCATTCTTCTTGGACTGTTCTGAAGATAAGGCAGCCAGCTGTGCTGAAACGTCGGTGATTGTGTATTGCCATAGCCTAATGTCTTAGGTGATCTGAATCTTCATTACGTATCTTGCATATGTGATACGTTCTTGTAGGCAAGACGAACACTTTTACCTCATATTTAATTACACGTTAGTATGTGAGGCTTTCACGGCAGTTGATTGTTAAAAATAATGCTTATGTGATGCGACGTTGTGCAGCGTCTTAGAGACTCGCCTGTAATTTGGAGGGACGCAATATTTCCATCCTCGGGGCTTGAGGAGTTTTAAACTCTCCCCCATGCTGAGTGACGAGGCTTCGCGTTCCTCTGAAAATTCAACAGTTTTTTTTTTAAATCAGGTTCCCAGAACACAGTACCTTCAATGCAACTTTTATAGGTAGCCCAACTGCTATTTTAAAATAGCATTTTTCGTTTTATGGCATACCATGCCATAATTATTGACACTTATTTTCCGGGAGATCTGAGGCAAAGAGGCTACACGTGGAAGTTCTATCAATTCCTCAAGTATTGTGGCTCTTAAAATGATTTAATGTGATTCAAATTTATGTACGCTAATACTCGTGCCTATTTTGTTCAAATAATAAACATTTTATATCGGCTATTAAATAGTACATAAAATTTATACTTATAAAGTTCAACCGCAGAACAGGCCATGAAACCCAACAGGGGGAGTAAGGGTATAGCTCTACTCGTCCTTTAACCTCGAAGCCAGATGTGGTGGGTGGTCAATGCCACGCTCCGACCGCTTTCACCGCAGGGAAAAAGATGCGGTATCCGTTTTATGGGAGGCTAGGAGGTCACCAGGGCCTGTCAGGACGGGTGCGGAAAATCCCCCCACCACCGGGATTTGGTCCCCGGACCGTCCAGGCCGTAGATAGTCGGTATACCGGCTGCGCTATCACGGTCTACTAATACCTGTGCAGTATAAGTGTCATATTCTTTGCAGTGCCATAGATTAAATTTAAGAGAAATATGTCAGTACTGGAAAGGTGTTAACGTACAGTTAAAGTTTAATTTCGTACATTCAGAATAGTTTATTAAAAATAAATTACACGTCATTGGAACTAAATTAATATTCGAATGTCGGTCTACAGTAACAATTGTGTGCAATGTTTTGGTTGAGAAGGTGTTATGCGTGTAAAATTCCACGTAGGGCAGCAAACAAGGTCCCTAAAATAATTCACAGCAGGGAAGACTCAGAAACGTAATATAAGTAGGCCTTATTTGGTTTTATTGAAACTCAAGTCTAGAGTGTAGCCTACCAAAGGAATTAAGGGCGAAATTTGCTTTGGCAAACAAAATGTTGTGTAGACTGCAGGGCCTGGTTAAGACCAACGCAATGTGCAAGGGATCAACCCGATAGGAAATAGTTGGTGGTGCTTTAGAGTTGTTGTCAAATATATAAAGTGGGAAGTTCTTGCACGTTTTTTTATAGGCAGTTTCAATCTAGGACTGCGCTGAAGTGGGGCCTTCAAATTTATTTTCACATCGGTCCCAGAAATGCCTTCAATCGGTGCTGCCACGCGGTTTGCGTCTTGTTTGCGTCTCTAGAAGAATGAATTGCTCCAGTAGGTTTTTATTAGAACTTTCATCCTCATACCACCTGTCCGCCAGAGATGCAATATATAGCTGTTAAGGAGATCCTGTTTTTGATTTCCATAATCGTCTGTTGGTTGATTGGTTCAAGGCAAGTGGGTGGAGTTGTCGCAAGTACTTAATACACAGGAGGCGGGTTTTATTATTGCACCTAAGTATGCCCTAGATGGCAGCACACAACGTGTCGGCGTTTGATCGTCACGATCTTAGGCATGGCGTAATTCTTAAGTGTGTACAGCTGACGTGACGTCATCCAATAGTCTGTTACAATACCACTAGATGGCAGTACTAGTACGAAACTGAAGTTAGATGCTAATATACTTCAGCGAAGTACATATGAAACAATGAGTGTAGGCGTTCGATGTTAAAGGGTTCTTAAGACTTGAGGCTTTTGTGGTTAACGAGGGTGTCAATAATTTGGAGCATCATGCGTAAAATCTGCTAAAACATAACAAAGGAAAGTATCTCTTCTGTCGTCTAACTGAAGGTGCGTTGTTAATGGACATTAATTACAAGGCATCTTCTGAGAAGATGCCAATAGAAGCGTCCGGCGAAGATGGCAGAGCTGCTGAGACACAGGCGCCAGAAGCTGAAATTTAAGACTCAGGTTTCAAGGCTTATTTAGACGCATTTTAAAATATTTCTTGAAATGTTGGTCGAGCTGCATGTTTTGGCATTTCCCTTAGGAAATGTTTAATTTTATAGCGTAATATTATTTGCGCCTTTGATACGTAATTGCGCTGTTCTGTTCCATGAACCAATTTTCCGGTAAGGTTAATCATTATGTTAGCAGAAGATTTTTCATCCATGCTGTAATTTCTGTGACTCTCATGACTGTAATTATCTGAATTCAAACCGCACGACACATTTCACTGTCTGCACGCTTAAATGGCTCTGATTTGTCCTTTGTAGCAAGTGACACACACTCTTCTTAGCAAAATTCGCGTTGGGTGGATTTCTGGTGGCGTTTTTGACGTATTTTCTAGGGTGTGTATTAGACAGGGCTCAATAATCGTATGAAACTGAAATGTACGTGGAACACGCGTGACCTAAATGGTGTAGTTTTGTGTGTCGGCGGAAGTATATTGGCATTTTATTGCTTTTACTTTAATTTATAATTTTTTTTCAAAAAGTTAAGCCCTTTACGTTTCTCTGTAGCTGGTGGCACACTGTGCGTTTTCTGTTACGTACATTTTCTAGTGTCTTTGTAGCCATGTTTACGACATTACTAATCCATATTTGTTTCCAATTCTCGAACAATTTCCCATTACATGTTTGCCTTAAAATCTGCTCAGTTAAACACTGTCAGCCAATCTAAGAACAAATTATATAGTAATGTTCTTAAAAGTACTGCACTTGATTTTTAAGTTTGTTGCTTTATTGGGAGAAAATAAATTAAAAACACAACCTGTATGAACATACCGTCAAATGTCATGTTTAGATGTTTGTTTATGTTTAGATATGTGTAGCTCAAAACAGATAATTACAACTCTTCTTCATCTGAATAATGTTTCCTGTTAGATAATAGCACCTGTTTTAAATTCGATTAGACACGTAAAAATGATGTTTCTGGAGGTAGCACATGTGTTAGTATGAAATTAATGCTCTTCTTAAGACTATATTTTCTTTGAGATTGGTAGACTGAACGAATAAGGCTTCTGCCATTCGTAAATACGATCTTTATACACTTTTTAATATTTCACTATACATATTGCATGGCTAAATGTAATAAAGCATCCTTGTTTGTCCACAAGCCATGCATCATTGTGTGCTTATTTCTAAGTCATACAAGTCACGGCTTCATATTCAAACTACTTTGGGAAGGAACCAAGAATTGCCTTTTTATGTATGTACTGTAATAGAATCCTGACACGCAAATAAGTTGGGACAAGGCGTATAGGTTCTGACAAGCAAAGTGGAAACTGGAGAGCAATAATAATTATGAGAATATAACGTACTGGTGATCATAATTTTGTATCCCAGCTGACAAACATCGCCTTGTACTTAAAAGGCTTTATACAGCAGATAATCCTGAAAGCTTCATATAACACTTGGTTAACTCTCAGTTTGTCGTAGGTCACCATCTTCACTTTACGATACTGGAGTACACTCATATAAGCTGCAACACTATATTGCTCTTTCCATTAACTGCCATAGTGGCGTTTGTTATTTTAGCGTAGAAATGTGGTATTTCATACTGCCAGAACAGCGTGGCGGTAGTAATGGAAAGTGCTGTGACCGAGAGAACAGAGATTCGAAATCTGAAACTAGCAGCATACATGCAATTACTTGTGACGCTGAAGCAAATGCTGTGAACTTACAGATGTATAATTTATGAGTCATGTGATTACCTGCGGTAGTGATTCCCAGACTATGTTCTGTTGGGCTAAAGGCCCTGCAAATTTTTTTCCATACGATAAACAGAAACTTCCTTTAATGAGGAATTTTAATTAAACAGAATTATTTATTTTGTAATATTACGTCATTAGTAGAGGTAGAAAGCTGGCTTTCAAAGTGGATTTTCATGCCTACTAGTCAATTGTATTCACGAACCTTCAAATAGAATAATAATTCAAACTGAGACTTTGGAACCAAAATATTCCATGGAACGGGATCTTTCTTGTTATCCTTCCATCCACAGCTATTTATCAAACAAAAGTATGCACAGAAAGGATGGTTCGGAAACAAAACAAGTGACAAAATTATTTTGAAACCAACGAATTCATTTATATTTTGCTACACTTCAGTGTGTTTGATATAATTTTCTTTGATTTAAGATTAACTCCAACGTGTTCCATTGCTTCTGTTTTTTCGTATAGGGCTGTAATTCTCTCTGTGGCGCAGCAGACGAACTCGGGTCTAGGCACCACGTTGTAGAGGTTTCTACATCACGCACAATTAGTCTCTCTCTCTCTCTCACACACACATACACACACACACATACACACACGCACACACACACACACACACACACACACACACACACACGCAGTGTGACTCCGCTGAACGAGTTGTCAGTTTATCGCAGAGGCCGCTACTTACACAACACGCAACAAACACAAGAGACGAATATACATGCCCTCACCGTGATTCGAACCCGCGTTCCGAAGCGGCTTCAGACATAATTCTTAGACGGCATGGCCGCCGGGATCGGCTAGTCCCACCACAGGCTGTATATCTTATATGTCTGAGGAAAGGCTTTACAGCGGATGTGTCTGGGAAACATTGCTGTCTGGCATCAGTAGTATTGAAAGCGCCTGTATAAATTTTATGACTAAAAATAAGTGAATATGTAATTATGCAATGTGTGCTGATGCTCCTGGCATTGAAACTGGAGGTGAAATAAAAACAAACCAGCTATAGACCCAGGCTGCTAGGACCAACATACGCTCCCCCCCCCCCCCCCCCCCAATGGTCCGCGCTCCCTTTTCTACAACACCCCCGACGTTTGGTTTGGTGTTCAGGGGAGGGCGAGATAGGGGGAAAGAACTTGGGTGAAATGGGCGCTTTTCACTTTTTAA
>Ga0136643_10012760_pt1 | contig 12536 bp, 5 predicted proteins | sample TergutLab28metaG_FD_96883 | JGI IMG/M metagenome (GOLD analysis project Ga0136643, IMG submission 96883) | Labiotermes labralis P1 segment gut microbial communities from Petit-Saut dam, French Guiana - Lab288 P1 (version 3) (version 3) | ecosystem: Host-associated > Arthropoda: Insects >...
ATAATCCGTAAATTCACATCCCCTGGTAAAGTGGTCCAACCCCAACAGCGGGGGGAAGCACATTTCCCGCCCCCCCCCCCCCTTCCGCCCCCTACAGTACCAGTATTTCACTGGTTACACGGGGCAGAAGAGTTGACACCAAACAACACTCTCCGACTGTAGCATCCACTCTGACGATTTACATGGTGTCTCCCTACGCCTTACATGATAAATCCACTTATCCACTTGTCTCAGATAATAATCACTGCAGGCAGCGAGACGTTCTCAACCATTCCTAACGGTGATATTTCTGGTTGGTCCTTAGTTCAACACATTCATACCTGCAGAGTCTATACAGCAGGGAGCCATAACAGCGCAGTCGGCACAACGAATCGCTAAGAGCTGGATGAGACAGGGTCCGAAACCAGGTGAGGGCAAAAGATTTTGTCTTATTCACATCCGTCCAGACCAGCCGGGGCCCCACACAGCCTCCTCTATAATGGATACCAGGGCTCTTTCCCAGGGGTAAAGCGGTCGGAGCGTGACGCTGACCACTCATGCCAATCTACAGCCAAGGTTAAGAATGAGTACAGCTACAACTCTATTCCCACGCTGTGCCGCCAATAACATGTTATTGCGGACCTTTACCTTTACCCTATATCTTATTTACCATCGGAAGAGAGCGGGATTTTCAACCAACAATTTTGAATGAAGTAAAAGAAAAATGTCACAGTGTATTTACCAAAAGAAACTGAGGAAAAGCGTGGCATCCGGCAGATAACGAAAGTGGACACTTCTAAGTACTAAACAAGAATAATGACCCCCCAACCGAAATATTTCATACACTGCCGTCCTTCTTTTTAACTTATTAAACGATGATTTATTAGACGTCATTTTATACGGTCGAATGGAAAAATTATCCTAAACTATAAATTAAGAGGGCTGGGCAAGAAAGGGGGTAGTACCCTACTTTACGTCACAGTACCCAACCTTTTCTAAAGAAAAATGTCACGTTAAGAATCCAAACACGCACGTCCGTAACATGCGTTCAAATTGCCTTCGTTGCTGCTGTAGACAGCTGGTATGGTTTTCATTTGGCATCTGAGTTCACACCCATACATATTTTATTAAAATTTGGGTTCCAATCTAGATCTATATAAAATTGGGGGGGAAAAAACAGGTCAAACAATGTACGTACAACGTTACATTGTGGCGCGTTCGCGTAAACATTGTTGCCACGGAAGCACAGCAATACGTTCTCTTTTTATTATTTTTGACGTAGATGTGGCTGTCAACAATATTAAAGTGTTGTGGTGCCAAGGAAATGCAATAAAGTGTTCCCTTTGTACTGTTGTCGTGCAACAAAATATTTCGTACTGCTGACGAACAAAAGAAAGTATTAAATATTATGACGGTGTGTCTGTATTCTTGACTTAGTTATCCTGCATGCAAGTCGAAACTTCTCTTCCCCGTAATGAAACTGTAGAACCCCACTTATCCCGACGTTGGTTATCCGGATCGGCTAGGCCCTTCGGGTAAACGTTTTCACAATACGTCTTTTTATGGCTTATATTTTTCCCCAATTTGTCAAACACACACAAGAAATTACATATTAATGTTTTATTTGCACGTAAATAAATATGTAGCCTAAAAGAGCCGTTTGTAGAAATTTTTTTCCACTTCAAACCGCCAAAGTAGCCTATTTTCAAAGAAAAATCCAATTACCCGGATTTTCTGCATATCTGGATAAACGGAGTTCTACCGTACTGTCATCCGTGGCCTCTCTGATTCTACCATATTCCTCCACGTTACCTCACAAACGATATTACTTTCGAAAAAAAATATTGAACAAAAATGTGTGTTTTAATTCTCTCTACAAAGTTCGATGGAAACAGTTCTCATTCTATGAAGTTTTCAACGAGATACTGTCATAAATGTACATAGGTCTTAACGTAATGTACCCATTATTCTTGTCACATTTTAATCAAACTTGAGTTATTTCGATAGGTTTTCGAAAAATCCTCAATATTAAATTTAATAAAAATCCGTCCAGTGGGATCCTAACCTTCCCACGCGGAAAGACAAGAAAGAGGGACGGGCAGACATGTCTAAGCTTTTCGCAATTTTGCGAAAGCGCCTTAAAAAAGATAAATTTCAATGTCTTCTTTACATAATCTCTGGACTAAAAGTTTTTCGGTAACAGAAAATGTCTTCTAGGTTTTTTGGGTGCGTTCGGATAGCCGCAAAAAGTGCCTATTAGCTTTGTCATGTCTGTACATTTGTCCACGTACGTATATCAACTCGGCTGCATTGAGCGGATTTTCATAGAATATGAAGTCAGGGCACATGACTTGCGAAATTTGGTTAAAGGAATATATACAAGATAGACACGCAATTTGTTGGCAGGTTGGTTAGCTGTCACCGAATTAGTTTGTTCGAAATGTTTGCCACACGTAGATATACAACTACGACTACTGCAAACACAACTACAGCATGACATATCTTGTAAAAGAAAAAGCAAACGGAGGTTATCTGTTGAGGGAGATTTCACTTCACCCGTATCGTAGTATCTCATACACAGACTGACCTGCAGCTTCCAACTTTGGAATCATCCAACACACGTTCACAAACCCCTGACGACCGACATTTTGAAACAAGTGTCCAAACAGATCTCAAATTTAACACTTCGAGGGAAGCCTTTCTTGATGTCGTATGAGCATGCATGCACAACAGTGATACCAACACAGACACAACGAAGGGTAGAACAACTTGCACACTACGTAATGCTTTCTAGCCTAACTTTCAAAATAAATTACAAAATTTTTAATGAAATAAATTCCTCGGCCTTCATCACTTTAGTTATGAAAACACGAAATTTCAACTATGCTAACTAACTCTTTGATTCGATCCCCAGCCAGTTCAATCCAATCGACATTATAAAATGCATTTCGATTTTAATGTATGGCATTCGCGTTGTGTTCAGATTACACAGAATGGAGACACTCGGTCAAATACACAACATACATTTTGCACATCACAGCTACATGTTTCGGCTAACTTAACGTATACATCATCAGGTTACACACAAAATTACGAAAAGAAAATTATTTACATGAAAGTTGTTACATAATTTCCTTCTTAAATTCTGAAATTGGTGGATACATGACTGATTGGCATCTACAATATTAAGGTATGTTACCAACGTTGTGTTCATTTTATATATAACGGAGACAAATACACAACATGTATTCTGCACATCAAAGCCACATGTTTCGGCTACTACAACGTAGCTATCATCTGGCTGTACACAGAATTACAAAAAAGGAAATTTCGACCACGCCTTTTATGTAAATATTTTACTTTTCATAATTCTGTGTACAGCCTCACGATGGCTATGCTAAGGTAGCCGGAACATGTGGCAGTGATGTGCAAATGTGCAAATTTCATATCAGAATTCAAATGGGCACTAATAGCTCTCTCCTTTGGGGTAAAGCGGCCGGGGAGTAAAACAGACTTTTCAACTCCTGGTGCTGAGGATAAGAATGCGTGGGATGATACCTTCACTACCACATACGCCTTTACGCAGTGGTGCCTAAGCAAAGGGTAAAATTTAACTTATCAGAGGCCTTCCTATGGAGAGAGAGTTTTTACCTCACAAAGAGCCCCTAAGCTGCTGGAACAATTCATTATTCACTGTCTGCCGTCAATCATTCCAGCTAGCCTCAGCAGAACACATAGTTCATTATAATATTGTTGCTAGTTTTGAAAATATGACGTAATACAGACTACAGCCGAAGTATGGTTCCAACCTACAAGGACGTTTTGGAAGACATTGCATAACCCCCTCTTCAAAATACACTGCATTTTACAGATTATGGTCATCTGTCATTTATTGGGGCAAATGAGACTTCGTAAAATCATAACAGTGAATGTGCAAAAGCTCACGTGTGCGGAGAGGCTAATATGGACGTTGTATTTGTGATATGGTGTCTTCCCAGCAACTTTTGAACCCCTGATAAATTTTATGAAACTCGGCGCAAACCTCATGTTATTTGTTGCAAATCGACATTCAAAGTTTTCAACGCCACACCACCACAAGTACCAGAAAAGTGAACCTGAGAAATTTTAAGTTGATAGAAGACCTTACAAAAAAAATTCATTAGTAAATGGAACTTGAAAAATTTACCGATATGGTGAAATTCAAAAAAGAAAACACACAAGAAAAAATAATGTAATATCTCTACCGTTCAATTCTTCATCAACTTATGAACCTAGAGTCTGCTGCAGGGGTGCACAAATCTCGGACGACAAAATTTTGTACGGTGACGCCTAATATTCGTGGGTCCTGAGCATGGAACACGCTTCATGTTAGTAAGTCCTCCGGAGGCCAGAATTTTGATTTGGTGCCTACAATTTTTTTAAAAATCTGTGAATTCCTGGTATAGTTTATATACCTGTACCTATTTCTGACCAGCTCTACCAGCAACAGAACTGCGTCTGCAATACACGAGGAAACTTCAACAGACGATTGATTAGAAAAGACCAATATACGTAAAGCAATGCCATTACAGGCCTGGAGAGGTCCTGAGTGTTCCAGGAGGCTGAGGTTCCCAGCTTCCAAGACAATCGGCACGTGACGGTGGTAAGGTTGTCAGCCCTACGCACCGGCCGCCTTTACAACACCCCCCCTCCCCCCGACAATATTCCTGGTACTCATTTCTGTTAGTGGCTGAGTAAACCCCGGGGCCACAGTGCGACCGGAAGGATTATGTGAATGAAAAATTCCAATGACACCATTGGGAATCGAACCCGCAACTTTGTAGCACAGTGTCTCAACCAACTGTGTCACCGCGTGCCCCAGAATAGACCAAAAAAATCATCCACAATACGATCATGGTCACTCCAGCCACTTAATTTAAGGACCTAACCCGAAACAACGAAACTTTAACTGTATTACGCAATGTCTTAAATTCTGTTAAAATAATTTCAGTACGTGGGCCCATCAAGCTGCATCAGATATTCTGAAAGTTAAGTAACACAAGTCTAAACGTCAAAGATCTCACAGTAATCCTGTACCTTTCAGGCCCTCGAACAAAAACATTACTAGTACATATCAATGCAAAACGATATTATTACGTAACCTTTTATTAAGCAATAAGTCGTGGCCCTGATACACACAAGGTGCGCCTGAGGAAAGCGTGGAACGTGTAAGTGCTGCAAGTACGATTAATTCTGCATTTCTAATCCGTTAGCCACGTACTAATTACTAATGAGTTATTTCGCTGCAGTATGAACACCGTTTCGGGAATAACTACAACTAACCCGTAGGCTTACTTAGGAGTCCAAAGTGAATCAGAAGTTACACAATCATGGGTGTACAGACAGTGCCGTAGTTAGATTTTTCGGGCGCCCAGCGGGAGTAATCACAGCTGCCGATCATAAGAGAAATAACAACTTTTTAAAATCACTATCATTTACTTAATTTCCTTCAATTTGGCTCAATAATTTAAAATACGTACAGTGCAGAAAATCGATTTTTTTTCACTAATATATTTATATTTTAGCCCCCATTTTGCCGCCCTTGGACTCCGGTTCCTGGGGGTGCCGGACCGCCCGCGCCAACCCTTACTGCTTTTCCCCTGTGTATAGAAAATTCTTCACGTATAGGCGGTGGAAGCTGGCTGAATACCCGTAGGTTTCCAGTACGTGAACCTGTCAAACAAAATGTATTTTATATTGCTGGACTGCTAGCCGTAAACAGGATATCATAGCTGCATAGCGACCGATGTCGCCCACATCCCAGTGCCAGTCCGGTGATAAAAAATCACTCCGTGTACTGTATTCATAATGCTGTCCATCTGGGGAGGCAGTAATCATTTTTAGAGACACATGGAAAGTGTGTACTCAGAAGCGGTAACGCAGGAAGTACTTCGAGTGCGAAGGTCAAAACGACGCGTGCATTCACGTCGGCAGTAAAAAGTCCCGACACCTTCCATGTGTGGTCTTGCCTTCTGTGATTGTAGCTATGTAAACAAACCATACCTCTCAGTACCTTTACATTAGGCCATGGTTTCCCAACCACAATTCCACAAAACTTCGTTGGGGGTTCCACGACAGATGGTGAAATAATTAAAAATACTCTGATGTACCGCAAAAAAAAATAAAAATTCCCCTAGAAATATCGCGAGAATTTTTCCCGGTAGTTGGTAGTAGTGGAAAAATCTCCGTGCGCTACGACCAGCCTCTTTGTTTTGCTTTCGTTTTAAAAGGTAGGGGTTCATTGGCATATGAAAAATTATTTTAGGGGGTCCTCCACTGGAAGACAAGAAATTTGAAACACTCCGCAGCTATTCGACTCACTACATTATAAACACGCAAAACATAGTCAAATTCAAACGTCATCACTCCCACTAGCCTCTAACTATTGTGTTAAGCAAGTATTTTATTTTTCCATAGGAAGCAGAACGTATGGTTAAGCTATTATTCTACTCACACATGCAGTGGTGCAGAAATACGAATATCGACTGCGGGCCTGCAGAAAGTATGGAGGACAACATGTTTCATGAAAACTACGTAACTCCACACAGCATTGTTCCCTGACAAACTAAATTCCCCGAATGTTGTATTTATTACCTGTACTCAACAGCCCTCCACCTGTCTTATCCACGAGCCAGATGAATCCATTCTACGCCCTTCAATATTACTTCTTTTAAGATCCACTCCAATACCGCCCTCTCATGTAAGAATATGTCTTTCAAGTCGCTCCATTCACTTCAGGTTTCGCCGCCAAAATCCTCTGTGCATTTCTATTCTCCCCCACGCGTGCCACTGGCCCTTTCATCTCACCCTCCTTGATTTCATCACCCTAGTAATATCTGGCGAAGACTTCAAACCTTTCTATATAATGAAACATTATGCAGATCGCATATTCAAAACGTTAAACTGCTGGCCATACTGATACTGACACCTCCCAAAACATTAACCTCTCCTCCTGAATCATCCAGTATGTTTTGGATCGTCCGTGTTTCTCAACTATCCACTCGCCCCTCCCCCCCCACCATTACCCCGACTAATCGACAGTAAGCTGTATATAGGCCAACATATGGAAATACATCGAAAATATTTTCATGCAAACATTAACACATCACGCATATAACCCACAGCACCTGTACCTGTGTCTTGCGATGTTTTCATCCCTTCTTAAGACCTACATGTTTTAACTGTATTATTCAAGGTCTGAACACTCAAAAACCGAAATTACACATTGAACAACATCATCATCTTCCTCCATGAATTAGGTCGTTTGACCTGTTCCGGCATCGACGCGTTGCCATCGTTTCGTGGGGCGTCCGCGATCCCTTCTTCCTCGGGGTTTGTAGGTGAGGGTTGTTTCGGGAGTCTGGTGTTGTCAAACTGGTCCTCAAAGTATGGGGGTTTGCGGATGGGTTGGTAACCCTCCCAAGGAAAACAAAGTACCCAAAAGCAAAGACGCACATTGAACATATGCCTCTAAAACGTAAGGAAGCAAAGGCCAGTATCAGTACAGCACGCCCTACTTCAAGTATAATTCTTTCTGACTGTGATAATATCAAATACGAACACAGATAGCCCAAATTTCAGTTTTAATTCAACGAACGTATGGTAAAATGTTTCAGTATGAGTAATCTTTCATATATAAGTGTATGGACTAACAAATGCAATCTAAGTCCTTGACTGTTTTGACATAGATTCGATTAAAATAAGAACTAAACTATCAAGGCGAGATAAAAAGGTCCCAAAGGGCAATAACTTGAGAGCAGGCCTTACCATCAGGACAATTAAGACAACCTAACTGGTATAGTCATCTCCGTAATATCGTTCTCCGCTGTATGTACGCAGAAAAGTTGTTCGCTAATTTCAAATAAACTACACTCATTCAGTCGAACACAACACAGGTTTATTTCGATTAAAACTGTGCCTTTACACATGTGCTACAAGTTTCAGCCTTTACTTAGGCCATTCTCTGGCATGCAAATACAAAAATCTTAAAAAAGAAGATATAATAAAACCTGGAGTGCCACTTGGATTTTATTATACCTTCATTTATAAGATTTCTATTGTGTTCAACTCAATAAGTGTAGTTTATTTAGTAATGAAAACAAAGGGATGGCTGTCATACAGATTGCCACTTATACTTCTCAATATGTAATATGCCAAAAATAGGTACTCTTTCCGGTTAGCATAAATCAAGCGTTGTCATGTTACTGTCATTAGAGGAATCAAAACAACCAGCAGTTAATTCGTATTCTGTTCGGTCAAACGAGAACAGTTCACAGAATCAACACAATAGGCCGTTTCAAAAGTCGCTTTACCGAAGAAGCTACACACGTGTCAAGGCATTCATTTAAGACTAACGTACTGCAGCAGCTGTTCGAAATGTCTGCCATTTTGTTCGACACACCTTTGACAACGCTCGGCGACGGAAATAACATCGGTGGCGCTGTTATGTCCTCAGATTACGATTCATTATTGCAACACAATACCATGCGCCTACAACAGCCGAATTCGGGACCTCATTGCTGAAATGTACAAATACGAACGACAGGCATATATATAAACACGTTTCAGATGCGAATACTGGCTTTTCTCGGATACAGTTAGTAACACTAGAGCATTATAGTTTTCTTCATGGTAAAGCGAATTTTGGCAACACCCACATGGAACTAAACCTTATTTCTCTTGCTTCTCAGCATTCCTAAAAATATAGAGGCAAACATGTAATGATATAACCGCAACAATTAACTTACGGCAACAGAGTACGAATCTGGAATTGAAATTAAATTATCGCATTGAAATTCACATGTCCATCAACAGTGGGGGATTCACACAAACGACATGGCGGACTAAAATTTAAAAAAAAAGGGAATCTTTTATTTCTGAATTGTCTGTAAAAACAATTATAATTTAACACAGAATCACTCTGAACTGGAATTCACTTAATTTATACAGACGTTAACTCAACAGAATGAAAACTGTTGTACTCTGCATTGGTTAACGACACTTCAAAGATTTAATGTTTCGTTGACCGTGCATCGTGATATATCCGTTCAATAAGAACCAACAGGATGCACTATTTACTTTCAATTTATTACAGTAATTAACCTCTACATGTTTTGAGCACGCTTACTGCTCATCATCAGGAGGTACTACTCTGTATATACAGCATTTGGTATATGTCACGCGTTTATGTTGACTGGCTGCTGGCAGGATCCATCCCGATCCTGCCAGCAGCCAGTCAACAAAAACGCATGACATATACCAAATGCTGTATATACAGAGTAGTACCTCCTGATGATGAGCAGTAAGCCTGCTCGAAACATGTAGAGGTTAATTATTGAAATAAATTGAAAGTAAATAGTGCATCCTGTTTGTTCTTATTGTACGGATACTTCAAAGATTATGCACCGTCAAATGAGATACAGTACAGCAGATCGGCCATGAGCAGTAATTATTCCGGATAGACGCGGAGGGGGAAGGGAGGGAGGAAAGGACAACATGGGAAATAATTCGAACAGGAGACTCGTGAATACGACGCAGAAACGATAACACTAGACCACGACTACAAAACGTAGGGTCAAAGTAATAGTTATGAAATCAACCATCTGCCTAACGAAGCCGAGATATATTAAATTACGAATGTCCAATAAACAAGACGCAAAATCGAAGAAATGACATAAAGTACTGTCAATAAGAAAGTTGTAATGACAGAACCCGTTTACATATATCAAAATACATTTAAACTTTTTCAGCATCTGAAACTTGGGGGGTTTTTTTTTTCCTCCTGCAGTGTAACGGTCAAATGTGACGTCTTTTGGTTCACGCAGTAGACTGTCGTGCAGTTAAATTCCATACACACAATTTTCTTGTTTTGGCTGTCTACATAAATCGTACTAGAAGGAAATATACACGGAATGCACGGTTTAATAAATGCTGGCGAAACAAAACACACCGACCCTTCGCATGTATTCATTTGATTAAAAGTTGTATCAATTGCAGGCAGATTTTCACTTCCCGGTCACTGTTTTCACTCTTCAAAAAAAAAAAAACCAGAAGAATGTATTTGTTTGTGTTTCGCAAAATATAACCAAATGACGTAGCACTGTTCAAATATTTACAGATGAACTAGTATAAGCGCGTTTCCCAGAACTACGAAAATAAACAAGGGATTATCTGCTTTATAATGAATCCATTAACTTGAAAGGTGTTCTACGAGTTATTATACGTTTCTGTAACATTTCCAAACACAAGTTTTCTCCCTTATTACGTTCAGAGACGATGTCTTCACCGGCAGCCAATAACACAAATAATGAATGACAGCAGATCTGAAGTGAAGTTGGCCCATGTCCATATGTCAATAATTTAGTATGCCAAAGCATAGTTGCTATTTCTCTATGTACCATGACATGAGTCATACACGACACGCTACTATGATAAGAATGAAAGACTTAACAACCGAAATAACTATCAAACAACTGGATTATAAACGTGGCACAATTTAGTAAGCGGAGGTTGCGGTATTTAATAACGGACCAAAGCAATGCATTCATTTCTGCCAAAAACAGGTTAAGTTGGCTGCCACTTAAAATGTGAAATGAATATCTAAAAACTGTGACTATCACGGGTGTTTAACGTTGCAATAATAGGTTGGTATACATCACAAAACATTTTTACTATCCATTCCGATTTCACAAGCATATGAAAAAGGAGTAATTCCTTCGGACCGTGTATATCACGCGCGCGCGCGCATGCTTATGAAACTAAAAACTGGACCAAAAATAAGCAGTAAATGTAAAACAGAGATATGATACCAACATACTACATTCAACTGTACATAGAAATAAAAAATCACACTTCATTCATTCATTCATTCTGTAGTCTCTTCCGAATCGAGTTCTCCAGAGTGTGCGATCTAGCGCTTCCTTTCAATTTCAAGTATCGTCTCCTTTCCTTAAAGTCGTCATGTAGCTGATAACATTTTCTTCCTCGTCCTCCCATCCCTTCTTCCCTTCAATGACGATTTTCTGAAGGCAGTTCATATGCAAGATGTGACCAATCCAGTCAGCGACCTTTCTTTTATTGCACGTAGGATATTCCTTTCTTCCTTCAATCAACTTTACGTATATGAAAGATGCAACTTCAAACCACCAAGCAGGTACATTACAAAAGAGAACTCGTCAAATACAATTACTGCGTTTATTCTATCTAATATTCCAACAGCGCAAAATTAGCCTATTTAAAAGAATGGATCATTATCAGATACAAACGAAACGGTGGCAGAAGACATCGGCTTTAAGTGTGAGAGGAGGGGGGGGGGGGGGGGGAGAGATGCAAATCGAGGTATTTCACGGAGGTGCAAAACATCACATTACATGACATTACCACGTAAGCAGGAAACCCATTTCGCTTTCGCACATATCCTGTATGCATACGGCGGGTGCAAAAATCACTTGGCACTCGACGTTTTAACAACAGAATGGCTGTACATATAAAAATTTCGTCGTCTTCTTGAAGCGTCGTGTTTAATCGTTCAGGAAAGGTCAGACAATGTATCACTGTAGAAAGAAGACCTTGAACGTTTTAAATAGTCAATAAACGTAAGTATCGTGTCCGTAAAGCTCAATTAACATGTTGCCTGTAGTGTCAAGGGATAGCAATCTTTATTTAAGCCATCCCGTTGTGTTTACTATCAAACAAACCACATTTGTTCAGTCTAACACAAAACAACTCTAATAACACACTCTTTGTTAAAGTATACGTTTAAATTACATTTTTGGACCTTCCTTTTTGGATTCTTGTACTGACCGACGGAATGTTACTGACTAAGTAATAGCAATCTTTCTGTAAGCCATCCCGCTGTGTTCATTGTTAAACAAACCACATTTGTTCCGCCTAACACAAGTGAGCAAATGATTCGTTTAGTGTCAAGTGACTTTTGCGTCACCCTGTATACGCAGTATATACTACCGCGTAATTATTCGTATCATATTTTCCGAAGATTTTTGACTTTAACATTACTTTTATTCTGCGCGTCACAGAAAGTCTGGTTGTTTTAAACATTCATCACTTCATGGCACGTTTGCGACAAAGGGCTCTGTTTCGCGCCTCATGTCAAATGGCGTTTCGGAGTACCACACGCTGGGTTACATGACACAGGCCTAAATGACCCTAATCACGGCCTCGTTTAGCTAAACATAAAAGAAACGTTCCAGTGGTATGGTTATAGCTTCTCAGCTTCAATTACTGCACCGAGATATTGCAGATATTCATTCAGACGCTTGAACGTCGGAATATTAACTGAATCTTCTGCAACACCGTTGATACACTCGGTTCTGATACGTATTTCTCTTAAGACACGTGTTACATTTCTATGGATATAGCCTGCACAAACATATATTAACAATCTTATGCGTATTGGACCGTGCATCATCTTGATATTTGAATAAAGGTTGACCAACTAGATGACACTTGCTTTATTATATATTGCTCAACATGTTTCAGACGTTAATACGTCCATCTTC
>Ga0136643_10012763_pt1 | contig 12534 bp, 5 predicted proteins | sample TergutLab28metaG_FD_96883 | JGI IMG/M metagenome (GOLD analysis project Ga0136643, IMG submission 96883) | Labiotermes labralis P1 segment gut microbial communities from Petit-Saut dam, French Guiana - Lab288 P1 (version 3) (version 3) | ecosystem: Host-associated > Arthropoda: Insects >...
AACCGGCGGTAGTTTTAGAATTTTACTGCCTTTGTTCCGAACATCTTGGGGTGTTGGCGTCCTAAATTCAGCAATTTTTAACAGTTTTCACAATTGGGTTGAGTTTGGCACGATTTTGGAGGGCCTTCAGAATTTCGGGGAGGGGGTTGAATCCTCCCTCGGTACGCCGCTGGTTATGGAACTGATAAAACTGGGATTGCGCGAACTGTTCAATCCCGGAATTGGACTGGGATACCTTGTTTCGAAGCCAGTAGGTAAATATCAGTGGTCGGTGTGCAGTTGGTGCACGTTAGGCTGGTCGTAATCACAGGTTACGGAACCCGAATGTTCATCACCTTTTTCAGAACTGTCTGCCACTTGTCCCTATCCTAAGACAGATGAATCAATTTCATGGTCTCCCAGGAATCCCAGCCACGTTTCAAACTAGATGTGTCCTTACCGGATTGCAGAAAAGAAATCCCTCTGTTGTCCTTATCGTTGCCGACTGAATCAGAAACCCGCCCCTTAACCGTTTGGGCCCCAGTGGTTACTTTACGCACCACCATGTCCGTAATTAAAAAAATATACCTTATGACCAGAATGCATGTCTGTGTCATGATTGTCACAGTGAACAGCATTAGCTGTGTGTTGTCTGACACAGCAAGTGGCCTGAATATGTTGCCTGTCCGTGCGCTGAGGATGTTACATACTTATGTAATAAACCATCACATGCACATTTATAAATATGTACTTACTTACTCAGGTACTGCACGGAGCAGATTCCTTCTTGGGAAGCAAACCGATTTTCAGCTAGTCAAGAAATTCCCTGCGTTTTATGGAACCCGAAGGCTCATTACCGCATTCACAAGTGCCCTCCAACTGTTCCTATCTTGAGCTAGCTCGATCCAGTCCATACCTCCACATCCCACTTCCTAAAGATCCATCTTAATATTATCCTCCCATCTACGCCTGGGTCTCCCAAGTGGTCTCTTTCCCTCAGGTTTCCCCACTAAACCTCTGTATACCCCTCTCCTCTCCACAATACGTGCTACATGCCTTCCTCATCTCATTCTACTAAATTTTATCACCCGAACAATATTGGGTGAGCAGTACAGATCATTAAGCTTCTCATTATGTATTTTTCTCCATTACCTTGTTACCTCGTCCCTCTTACGCCCAAATATTCTCCTCAAAACCCTATTCTCCAACACCCTCAGCCAATGTTCCTCCCTCAGTGTGAGCGACCAAGTTTCACACCCATACACAACAACAGGCAAAATTATAGTTGTTTATCTTAATCTTTAAATTTTTGGATAGTAAATTGTAAGACAAAAGATTCTGCACCGAATGATAGTAAGCATTCCCTGACTTCAATCTGCCCTTAATTTCTTCCTGAATAGAATTTTGATGTGTTAAGGTTGTTTCCAAATATTTGAACTCTTCCACACTTTAAAAGGGACTATTATCAGTCTTTATACTGTGACTTCGTCCTACAGTCTCATCTTGAGACATGACCATGTACTTAGTTTTATCAGCATTCTCTTCTAGACTAATCTCCTTACCACTTACTAACAAAGCTTCTGTGTTTTTCTTTATAGTATGTACGATTACACCCAATATATTATCAGCATAAATCAAAAGCTGATGTGTACCATTTAATTTCATGCCATCCTCGTTTACCTGAACCGTCATAATGACGCATTCTGAAGCATAAAATCCTGTTCCCAATTGACGATTTTCGTTTCCTCTTCCATAGAAAAATTACAATCCCCTGCTCTTACCGTGCCTCCTTTGTCCCACCTAACCTCCTGCACATCCACTAAATCAAATTTATATCATGCTAATTCCCTCGCTACTGCTGTAAGTGAACCTACCTTGTACAGGCTCCTAACATTTCACGTACCAAATCGCATGTCCCTTTTTCGTTCCTTAGGTAGTACCAAAGTATCGGTCCAGGTTCGAGGCTTCCTGTATGAATGTTTCGTAACAAGATACGTTTTTGCGGTAAGGAGTTGTTAGCACCTCGCCCAATCCCTAAGCTGGAGGACCACCCCTTTTCGGCTGTCCGCGGCTGCTTATTCACTACATTGACAGCTAACCTTCATACTGGACGCCGTTCCTCCATCCACAACCTGAGGACGCGCCATGCCGTGGTGACTCTATCAACATGTACTATCACTTTTCGTATTATTTGGACGCTTTTCAGGCCATGGCTCAGGCTGTCACCTCGGAGACCCGGCTTCGATCCCGGGCCAGTCTGTGTGACAGAGTAGGTCTAGGACAGGTTTTGTTATCCCCAGTTCTTATGTTTTCCCCTGTCATTATCATTCCACCATTGCTCCACACTCTGTTCATCTGAACAGTGCTCTTGTCAGACAGACAAGCTGGCAAACCTCAAATAAAGCAGTGCTTTTTCCGCCGTACACATTTCACATTTCGCCATACGCGGTACCTCTCCCGCCCATTCTCTTCTAATGCAACAAAATACAAATGTAATGTAGCCTACTGTCAGTACTGTACGCTGTACAGTATTTAAGTGAATATAAGACAAAATTTAACATTTCTTTACTCAGTGTAATGTCTCTACGGTTGATTAGTGCCGATTACGACAGAATTTGTGCGTTCGTTTTGTGGCTTGTCGAATAGTACGGCCATTGTGAACTGGCGGATTATGACACCATTTTGCAGACAGGTGAGTGAAAGCGATGTTTTGGAATAACTGAGCTCCCATATTCAGTATCGAAAATGGATAGATGTTACTCTTTATGGAAGCCATCCCGCTGTGTTACTTACTGAACAAACTGAAGCCATCCCGCTGTGTTACTTACTAAACAAACTGAAGCCATCACGCTGTGTTACTTGCTGAACAAACTGAAGCCATCCCGCTGTGTTACTTACTAAACAAACTGAAGCCATCCCGCTGTGTTACTTACTAAAAAAACTGAAGCCATCACGCTGTGTTACTTGTTGAACAAACTGAAGCCATCCCGCTGTGTTACTTACTAAACAAACTGAAGCCATCCCGCTGTGTTACTTACTAAAAAAACTGAAGCCATCACGCTGTGTTACTTGCTGAACAAACTACACTTACGTTAAGCCCCACTGACAATGAATTTTTGTTGTGTTCTCCGGAGTAAGTGTAGTTTATTTGGTGGGATTTGTTTGGAAACTTTGTGGCCGAACTGCCAGACTGTACGGTGCCAAAACCCACTCACACAACTCGCTGTTCTCCTACCTGTGCCGATTCCGACAGCAGGTCCTCCAGCACCCCAAGATTGATGTCTTCCAGTAGGGGTGCCGTGTTGGTACTTCGTCGCTTCCACAGCCGCTGTAATGCGGGCGGCATCTCCGTCTGCCCCTGCGGCAACTCGACGGCTGCAGCCTCAGTCATGATGCCGCTCGATATCGGACTGTGACTGACTGTCCTCCAGCAGTCTTCGTCGATGTCGGTCTGGGGAAGCCCCTGCTAAAAAGACTGTAATCAGCAGCGTTACCCTTACTGCTCTGCAGCGGCTGCAGACGCCAGTTCGTACTGCTCCGTGCTCTGTAGGTTTGGGAACTGCTTCCGGAAAGTGATCCAGTGGTACCCCTCGCTGCGCACGAGCTACCACGTGATACGTACGTCACACTGCCAGTGTTAACTACATGTGCGCGAGGTTGACGATTCGGAGGTGATTTCCGTTCCGTTTGTTGATCGCCGTATTGTTACTCCAATCAGATGGCGGTGCCGCCGTTCGGCTATGCGTCATTCGGAATGGGTTATCACGGAGGGACATGTTGTGAACCAAGACCGGCATGCGGAGAAGGCGTCGTGTTGCGTCATGACAAAGGCTTGTGTTTGTCTGACCCTTTGGCAGTTTACAGTACAGTGGTTGCTATATGCAGCACTGCAGCACAGTGGCAACGCGATTGGTGCACACGGGATGATGATGTCTGCCATATCACTCGTTTGCAACACGTGTCGCAATTCAAAATGTGTGATTTTTCAGGAGAAACTTCTAAGGTTTTGAAGTGCTCTAATTTTCTATGAGTGCAACGACGACACAACTGCTCCCCAGCGGCGAGTTTTGCAAACTGTTATGACACAATACCTGTGAAAAGAGCGTCTGCAAACGTTTCCCTCTATACCAGTAACTCAAAAATGCCAAATTTTGAGTTGTGATACTTGTCGCAACTGAACGAATTATGATTATCACAAACACAGTTCGCTGGACGAACATTCCTAGTTGACGCAAGGGTCATTGCCATTATCAGTTCTACGATCTGAGGTAAGTAAGTTCCCGGATTGCCCCCATAGAGCCTGTGTTTAATTACACACTAAACAGGTCCCGCCATCTTCGGAGTAGGCTCTTTGCACGTTGCTTGGTATTTATACTGCTCAAAAGTGATGGGCGGCTCTTGTTGGCCCCTCAGTACCAGCAGTGTCAGAACCTGCAGAGCGGTCGTCAGGTTTGGGAATCGCCGAACACGGGGCCCAATCTGGCGAATAAGGTGAACGGCCCAATTTCGTTACCGATTTTGTGCCCAAAAATTTCCGCACAGCTAGCGCGGCATGTGCAGGGATATGGCACACACTGTGCACGGTCAGTATGTTGAAGACGGCTGGAGAAGGCCTGAACTCTGGCCCGATGCTTGGATCCTGCTCATGACGCCCTAAATGACCGGGAACTTGGAGCATAACGATTATAACACAATTTCTTGACTAATTACAAGGAAGTTAATTAATTAAAATATATATTGGCTTGGTACAGGTAGAATCTCTAATTTCTGAAAGAGACTTGTACATGAAATTCGGGTTTTTGTGCACCCTTTCTAAAATTTTCTTTGTTTAGTGCCCACCGCTAATGTAATTACACATAGCATAAAGGGCACAATCCGGAACTTAATTGTCAAACCTGGTCTATTTTGATGGAACTGTCTCAAAGATCGCGCGACGTTAGAAACGTCTGGTACAGTCATTTATTCAGTCAAACACAACATATATATAATCATTAATACATAGTTGGCAACATGTTTCGGTTCCAGTGAACCATCTTCAGGGCAGTTCTTAATATACAGACATGGTGCATTCAGTGAGTGCGCAAATTATGGGATCAAATATTGTTTAAAAACCATATTGATTTTAAAATTCAAGATAAAAATCTATTGGCCGACGTAACTTTTGAAATATATGTAAAAACTCCTATCAGTACATCAGTAAATCCATATTAAAATTTTATGCTAGCTTATGTATATTGCGAGTTAAACTAAAGCCCTTGTCAGATGGGCGTATAACAGTGGTTGTGTGTATAAGTGCTTGGTTGAAGCCAACCCCTATTATGCGCCCATTTGACAAGAGCTTTAGTTTAACTCGCAATATACATAAGCTGGCATAACATTTTAATATGGATTTACTAATGTACTGATAGGAGTTTTTACATACATTTCAAAATATGCTTCGGCCAATAGATTTTAACTTGAATTTTAAAATCAAAATGGTTTTTAAACAATATGTGATCCCATAATATGCGCACTCACTGAATGTACCATGTCTGTATATTAATAACTGCCCTGAAGATGGTTCACTGGAACCGAAACATGTTGCCAACTATGTATTAATGGTTTTATATATATATATATATGTTGTGTTTGACTGAATAAATGACTTTAGCAGACGTTTCCAGCGTCACGCGAACTTTGAGACAGTTCCATCAAAACTCACCAGATTTGACAATCAAGTTCCGGATTGCGCCCTTTATGCTATGTGTAATTACATAAATGGTGGGCACTTAACAAAAGAAAATTGTTAGAAAGGGTGCAAAAACAGAATTTCACGTACAAGGCTCTTTCAGAAATTAGAGATTCTACCTGTATCACGCCAACAAATACTTTAATTAATTATATATTATATGTATTATATATGTGTTGTTTTTGACTGAATAAATTACTTTATCATATTATATAACACAATGGGATGGCTCCTATCAAAACGTTAGAAACGTCCGTAAATGTAAGATCTACAACACACAGGCCTACTGCTGACAGTAGCGAAGCAGTGCTGTGCTCTTCCTGCACTCGGCACCGTGCCGTCCAGTTGGCAGTACAATGTTCTCGCTTGCTTCGTGTGGTTTGGATAACCATCTTCAGTGTTCTGTGACTGCTCGAACAGGCGGCGTCCTCCCAAATATCTAGCGCAACTCTTCTAAAAGTTCGTGAACCTGGATTTTCGGAATCTCGACGTTTCATCATCTCAAGTTTCAACAGAATTGTTTTGACCTTCCGTGACAGGTTATCGGTACTGTGGCTGCATGCAGCCACAGTACCGATAACCTGTCACGGAAGGTCAAAACAATTCTGTTGAAACTTGAGATGATGAAACGTCGAGATTCCGAAAATCCAGGTTCACGAACTTTTAGAAGAGTTGCGCTAGATATTTGGGAGGACGCCGCCTGTTCGAGCAGTCACAGAACACTGAAGATGGTTATCCAAACCACACGAAGCAAGCGAGAACATTGTACTGCCAACTGGACGGCACGGTGCCGAGTGCAGGAAGAGCACAGCACTGCTTCGCTACTGTCAGCAGTAGGCCTGTGTGTTGTAGATCTTACATTTACGGACGTTTCTAACGTTTTGATAGGAGCCATCCCATTGTGTTATATAATATGATAAAGTAATTTATTCAGTCAAAAACAACACATATATAATACATATAATATATAATTAATTAAAGTATTTGTTGGCGTGATACAGGTAGAATCTCTAATTTCTGAAAGAGCCTTGTACGTGAAATTCTGTTTTTGCACCCTTTCTAACAATTTTCTTTTGTTAAGTGCCCACCATTTATGTAATTACACATAGCATAAAGGGCGCAATCCGGAACTTGATTGTCAAATCTGGTGAGTTTTGATGGAACTGTCTCAAAGTTCGCGTGACGCTGGAAACGTCTGCTAAAGTCATTTATTCAGTCAAACACAACATATATATATATATATAAAACCATTAATACATAGTTGGCAACATGTTTCGGTTCCAGTGAACCATCTTCAGGGCAGTTATTAATATACAGACATGGTACATTCAGTGAGTGCGCATATTATGGGATCACATATTGTTTAAAAACCATTTTGATTTTAAAATTCAAGTTAAAATCTATTGGCCGAAGCATATTTTGAAATGTATGTAAAAACTCCTATCAGTACATTAGTAAATCCATATTAAAATGTTATGCCAGCTTATGTATATTGCGAGTTAAACTAAAGCTCTTGTCAAATGGGCGCATAATAGGGGTTGGCTTCAACCAAGCACTTATACACACAACCACTGTTATACGCCCATCTGACAAGGGCTTTAGTTTAACTCGCAATATACATAAGCTAGCATAAAATTTTAATATGGATTTACTGATGTACTGATAGGAGTTTTTACATATATTTCAAAAGTTACGTCGGCCAATAGATTTTTATCTTGAATTTTAAAATCAATATGGTTTTTAAACAATATTTGATCCCATAATTTGCGCACTCACTGAATGCACCATGTCTGTATATTAAGAACTGCCCTGAAGATGGTTCACTGGAACCGAAACATGTTGCCAACTATGTATTAATGATTATATATATGTTGTGTTTGACTGAATAAATGACTGTACCAGACGTTTCTAACGTCGCGCGATCTTTGAGACAGTTCCATCAAAATAGACCAGGTTTGACAATTAAGTTCCGGATTGTGCCCTTTATGCTATGTGTAATTACATTAGCGGTGGGCACTAAACAAAGAAAATTTTAGAAAGGGTGCACAAAAACCCGAATTTCATGTACAAGTCTCTTTCAGAAATTAGAGATTCTACCTGTACCAAGCCAATATATATTTTAATTAATTAACTTCCTTGTAATTAGTCAAGAAATTGTGTTATAATCGTTATGCTCCAAGTTCCCGGTCATTTAGGGCGTCATGAGCAGGATCCAAGCATCGGGCCAGAGTTCAGGCCTTCTCCAGCCGTCTTCAACATACTGACCGTGCACAGTGTGTGCCATATCCCTGCACATGCCGCGCTAGCTGTGCGGAAATTTTTGGGCACAAAATCGGTAACGAAATTGGGCCGTTCACCTTATTCGCCAGATTGGGCCCCGTGTTCGGCGATTCCCAAACCTGACGACCGCTCTGCAGGTTCTGACACTGCTGGTACTGAGGGGCCAACAAGAGCCGCCCATCACTTTTGAGCAGTATAAATACCAAGCAACGTGCAAAGAGCCTACTCCGAAGATGGCGGGACCTGTTTAGTGTGTAATTAAACACAGGCTCTATGGGGGCAATCCGGGAACTTACTTACCTCAGATCGTAGAACTGATAATGGCAATGACCCTTGCGTCAACTAGGAATGTTCGTCCAGCGAACTGTGTTTGTGATAATCATAATTCGTTCAGTTGCGACAAGTATCACAACTCAAAATTTGGCATTTTTGAGTTACTGGTATAGAGGGAAACGTTTGCAGACGCTCTTTTCACAGGTATTGTGTCATAACAGTTTGCAAAACTCGCCGCTGGGGAGCAGTTGTGTCGTCGTTGCACTCATAGAAAATTAGAGCACTTCAAAACCTTAGAAGTTTCTCCTGAAAAATCACACATTTTGAATTGCGACACGTGTTGCAAACGAGTGATATGGCAGACATCATCATCCCGTGTGCACCAATCGCGTTGCCACTGTGCTGCAGTGCTGCATATAGCAACCACTGTACTGTAAACTGCCAAAGGGTCAGACAAACACAAGCCTTTGTCATGACGCAACACGACGCCTTCTCCGCATGCCGGTCTTGGTTCACAACATGTCCCTCCGTGATAACCCATTCCGAATGACGCATAGCCGAACGGCGGCACCGCCATCTGATTGGAGTAACAATACGGCGATCAACAAACGGAACGGAAATCACCTCCGAATCGTCAACCTCGCGCACATGTAGTTAACACTGGCAGTGTGACGTACGTATCACGTGGTAGCTCGTGCGCAGCGAGGGGTACCACTGGATCACTTTCCGGAAGCAGTTCCCAAACCTACAGAGCACGGAGCAGTACGAACTGGCGTCTGCAGCCGCTGCAGAGCAGTAAGGGTAACGCTGCTGATTACAGTCTTTTTAGCAGGGGCTTCCCCAGACCGACATCGACGAAGACTGCTGGAGGACAGTCAGTCACAGTCCGATATCGAGCGGCATCATGACTGAGGCTGCAGCCGTCGAGTTGCCGCAGGGGCAGACGGAGATGCCGCCCGCATTACAGCGGCTGTGGAAGCGACGAAGTACCAACACGGCACCCCTACTGGAAGACATCAATCTTGGGGTGCTGGAGGACCTGCTGTCGGAATCGGCACAGGTAGGAGAACAGCGAGTTGTGTGAGTGGGTTTTGGCACCGTACAGTCTGGCAGTTCGGCCACAAAGTTTCCAAACAAATCCCACCAAATAAACTACACTTACTCCGGAGAACACAACAAAAATTCATTGTCAGTGGGGCTTAACGTAAGTGTAGTTTGTTCAGCAAGTAACACAGCGTGATGGCTTCAGTTTTTTTAGTAAGTAACACAGCGGGATGGCTTCAGTTTGTTTAGTAAGTAACACAGCGGGATGGCTTCAGTTTGTTCAACAAGTAACACAGCGTGATGGCTTCAGTTTTTTTAGTAAGTAACACAGCGGGATGGCTTCAGTTTGTTTAGTAAGTAACACAGCGGGATGGCTTCAGTTTGTTCAGCAAGTAACACAGCGTGATGGCTTCAGTTTGTTTAGTAAGTAACACAGCGGGATGGCTTCAGTTTGTTCAGTAAGTAACACAGCGGGATGGCTTCCATAAAGAGTAACATCTATCCATTTTCGATACTGAATATGGGAGCTCAGTTATTCCAAAACATCGCTTTCACTCACCTGTCTGCAAAATGGTGTCATAATCCGCCAGTTCACAATGGCCGTACTATTCGACAAGCCACAAAACGAACGCACAAATTCTGTCGTAATCGGCACTAATCAACCGTAGAGACATTACACTGAGTAAAGAAATGTTAAATTTTGTCTTATATTCACTTAAATACTGTACAGCGTACAGTACTGACAGTAGGCTACATTACATTTGTATTTTGTTGCATTAGAAGAGAATGGGCGGGAGAGGTACCGCGTATGGCGAAATGTGAAATGTGTACGGCGGAAAAAGCACTGCTTTATTTGAGGTTTGCCAGCTTGTCTGTCTGACAAGAGCACTGTTCAGATGAACAGAGTGTGGAGCAATGGTGGAATGATAATGACAGGGGAAAACATAAGAACTGGGGATAACAAAACCTGTCCTAGACCTACTCTGTCACACAGACTGGCCCGGGATCGAAGCCGGGTCTCCGAGGTGACAGCCTGAGCCATGGCCTGAAAAGCGTCCAAATAATACGAAAAGTGATAGTACATGTTGATAGAGTCACCACGGCATGGCGCGTCCTCAGGTTGTGGATGGAGGAACGGCGTCCAGTATGAAGGTTAGCTGTCAATGTAGTGAATAAGCAGCCGCGGACAGCCGAAAAGGGGTGGTCCTCCAGCTTAGGGATTGGGCGAGGTGCTAACAACTCCTTACCGCAAAAACGTATCTTGTTACGAAACATTCATACAGGAAGCCTCGAACCTGGACCGATACTTTGGTACTACCTAAGGAACGAAAAAGGGACATGCGATTTGGTACGTGAAATGTTAGGAGCCTGTACAAGGTAGGTTCACTTACAGCAGTAGCGAGGGAATTAGCATGATATAAATTTGATTTAGTGGATGTGCAGGAGGTTAGGTGGGACAAAGGAGGCACGGTAAGAGCAGGGGATTGTAATTTTTCTATGGAAGAGGAAACGAAAATCGTCAATTGGGAACAGGATTTTATGCTTCAGAATGCGTCATTATGACGGTTCAGGTAAACGAGGATGGCATGAAATTAAATGGTACACATCAGCTTTTGATTTATGCTGATAATATATTGGGTGTAATCGTACATACTATAAAGAAAAACACAGAAGCTTTGTTAGTAAGTGGTAAGGAGATTAGTCTAGAAGAGAATGCTGATAAAACTAAGTACATGGTCATGTCTCAAGATGAGACTGTAGGACGAAGTCACAGTATAAAGACTGATAATAGTCCCTTTTAAAGTGTGGAAGAGTTCAAATATTTGGAAACAACCTTAACACATCAAAATTCTATTCAGGAAGAAATTAAGGGCAGATTGAAGTCAGGGAATGCTTACTATCATTCGGTGCAGAATCTTTTGTCTTACAATTTACTATCCAAAAATTTAAAGATTAAGATAAACAACTATAATTTTGCCTGTTGTTGTGTATGGGTGTGAAACTTGGTCGCTCACACTGAGGGAGGAACATTGGCTGAGGGTGTTGGAGAATAGGGTTTTGAGGAGAATATTTGGGCGTAAGAGGGACGAGGTAACAAGGTAATGGAGAAAAATACATAATGAGAAGCTTAATGATCTGTACTGCTCACCCAATATTGTTCGGGTGATAAAATTTAGTAGAATGAGATGAGGAAGGCATGTAGCACGTATTGTGGAGAGGAGAGGGGTATACAGAGGTTTAGTGGGGAAACCTGAGGGAAAGAGACCACTTGGGAGACCCAGGCGTAGATGGGAGGATAATATTAAGATGGATCTTTAGGAAGTGGGATGTGGAGGTATGGACTGGATCGAGCTAGCTCAAGATAGGAACAGTTGGAGGGCACTTGTGAATGCGGTAATGAGCCTTCGGGTTCCATAAAACGCAGGGAATTTCTTGACTAGCTGAAAATCGGTTTGCTTCCCAAGAAGGAATCTGCTCCGTGCAGTACCTGAGTAAGTAAGTACATATTTATAAATGTGCATGTGATGGTTTATTACATAAGTATGTAACATCCTCAGCGCACGGACAGGCAACATATTCAGGCCACTTGCTGTGTCAGACAACACACAGCTAATGCTGTTCACTGTGACAATCATGACACAGACATGCATTCTGGTCATAAGGTATATTTTTTTAATTACGGACATGGTGGTGCGTAAAGTAACCACTGGGGCCCAAACGGTTAAGGGGCGGGTTTCTGATTCAGTCGGCAACGATAAGGACAACAGAGGGATTTCTTTTCTGCAATCCGGTAAGGACACATCTAGTTTGAAACGTGGCTGGGATTCCTGGGAGACCATGAAATTGATTCATCTGTCTTAGGATAGGGACAAGTGGCAGACAGTTCTGAAAAAGGTGATGAACATTCGGGTTCCGTAACCTGTGATTACGACCAGCCTAACGTGCACCAACTGCACACCGACCACTGATATTTACCTACTGGCTTCGAAACAAGGTATCCCAGTCCAATTCCGGGATTGAACAGTTCGCGCAATCCCAGTTTTATCAGTTCCATAACCAGCGGCGTACCGAGGGAGGATTCAACCCCCTCCCCGAAATTCTGAAGGCCCTCCAAAATCGTGCCAAACTCAACCCAATTGTGAAAACTGTTAAAAATTGCTGAATTTAGGACGCCAACACCCCAAGATGTTCGGAACAAAGGCAGTAAAATTCTAAAACTACCGCCGGTT
>Ga0136643_10012765_pt1 | contig 12533 bp, 6 predicted proteins | sample TergutLab28metaG_FD_96883 | JGI IMG/M metagenome (GOLD analysis project Ga0136643, IMG submission 96883) | Labiotermes labralis P1 segment gut microbial communities from Petit-Saut dam, French Guiana - Lab288 P1 (version 3) (version 3) | ecosystem: Host-associated > Arthropoda: Insects >...
ACCAGTTCCGTCCTGATCCTGCTCGCAAGCTGTCAGCAAACCTGTATGACACATACCATTGCTGTGTGTGCAGTGAAAAACTCCTGATGATGGACAGAGGAACTGTCCGAAACATGTAGAGTTTTTTTTCAAAAACACATTTGAGAAATTACTGCTTCTAGTTGGTTTTATTATAAGAATTTATCAAGATGCACGGTCACCTAAACGTCAAATTCATCTGGTATGCATTCTTCTTTTTTTAGATCCATCTTAAATCCTTTTTTCTATTGAAAAATATAAAAATCTGTAAACTTGTCATGCAGATGACTGAAAAATTTGGCCGGGTTAAAGTTTAAAATGAAATTGAGTTGTAAATACGAATGGCAAGTGTCTCGCTGACCGAATTGTCTCCCCTTGCCATGTCAAATCTTCATTTCTACAACAATCTTTAATAAATATTAGTGAATGAATCTGCTCTGCTCTTCGGTCAAGAAATATTACATTTTTTATCCAATCAAATATCTGGCTTCTTAAGTCTAGTCCCAATGGAAGAAAGTGTTCCTGAAACATGAAATGCTGAAAAATCAGTCTTCTAGGATATTAGGTAAATATTTACCGACTTTTCGAATGAGCGTAACGCTTCACTCTTTAGGGCTATGCAGTCTAAGAAGGGTGGATTTTGATTAAATACTCTTGAAGGATATGATTCTACAATCCATTCAAGCTTTGGTGTCTGTATGCCTGTCATGACATCATACGTCATGTAACTTAATCCTCAAGAACACCGCTGCGAGAACTTCAAATCTTGTAGGTATGGACTTGTCTTAACTCCAGATGCTGCAGATGGTTTTGAAGTAGTGAATAATGTAAGAACAGGGAGGAGAAAACAAACCTGGAAAACATTTGCATTGTTCCCAATTAAAGATACCTGGCAAAAATTCGAGGCTATGACGGCTTGTATGTCGCTGTGTCAATTGGCAAATATTTATTGAAACGTCGGTAACTATTTACCAGTCAATACACAGTCACATTCTAAAACTTGAGGGTTAATGATTTATTGTTAGCATCAAGCTTGAAATGAACGTCAAATCGTCCCCCAAATCACTAGGCAAATAGATAAAGTGACTCGCTGTCCATTAAAAGTAAAGGCACATTGCACCCTTGTACAGACCCTGAGGCTCTGTGCAGGGGGTACGGCCCATACGCGGAGTAGAATTACAGCGCTACTCTTTCACGACCACGGCACTAGAAGGGTATGAGGGTTCAGCGTCAAACCCCGGCCGCTCTTTACCTCCGGGAAAGACACGGTACCCATTGTACAGGAGGTTGTGTGGGTCCCAGGGCCGGTCTGGACAGGTGCGGAAAATCTCGCCCCCACCTGGATTCGATCCTCGGACCGTCCACCCCGTAGCCAGTCGCTATACCGACTACGCTACCCGGCCCACCACTGTCCATTAATGCTTCTATATTTTCTTATGTAACTAAATTTCTCGGCAGCAGATATTGTGTGGTGTGAAATAACAGGATGATCATGATGGCAAGAATAGCAAGGATGTTGAAAAAAAATTCATGGCGAAATACTTTCAGGTCATGTTCCAAAATCTTCCTCGGGGAGGATGAGAAAAATACTGAAAAGTGTCACTCATAATAGCCTATGTCCTTCTCGAGAATCAATAGCAGGATCTTCCGAAAGCGAAGCAACAGCAGTCCTGCTAAAAACCAGACCGCAATATTTGCCGAAGACAGCAGGGATTATTTTTAAGTACACAAGTAAGCTCTCCTACGAAAAACTGCAAGTGTGTTAAATAATAAGTTCTTATAACAACTGAATTAAACATCTCCACGGATAGGTATCCGAGGCGCTTTTCTGTGCAGTAAAGCGGTCGAGGCATAAAGCTGGAAGCTAATCGTCTCTTTCCGATGTGAAGCATAAGTGGAACTATACCTCCACTCCCCAATTTGCCTTCATAGTTTGCAGAGGGACAACCTCTTATTTACTATTAGTATATAAACCACAATGGCTGAAATAAGCAAGCATCTTGTTCAGAAAAGCTAGCGATATTGCGGTCCATGTTGTACGAGAGATCTTCGGCTTGTTAAGTTCTCCGTTCACTTCTACAAACAGCTACTTAACAACTGAAACGACAGAATTAAGAAATAATTACGTTTTAGCGCCTTTGCAACAAGAATTTATGAAATATGAAAACATATTATGACTAACCTCCTAGGTCCTCCGGCTGGGGACTTCTGGTTGAATTAAAGAGACCGAATAACCTGCATGTTATTTTCACACGATATTAGGTCTGTATTTAAAGCAAATCTTTCTCTTACGTTCACTTCCTCGTAACCTGCTCACAGTGCAATTATCCGGCTCTCTTACGTGCCACTATTCTCAAGGTCATCCTTCACTGCCTCATCACAATACGCTGTTCATTAATTCATCACTAAATATTTTGCCACGAAGAAAGAATTGATTAGTCACAAACAAAATTCGAATCCAAAAAAGAACACAGAGAAGGACAGCAAACAGGCAAACAAATCTTAGCCTAAAAGAAAGCCGTAAACAAATTTCTATCTGAGAAAACTGGGGGTTAAACATGGGCTACCTTCGCGAGAAAAGTGAACACGATTATTTTTTCTTTTATTTATCGATCCTGTGCACTGAAGATACTACAACCCAAAGTTTCCCGAACCTATGCTAGCGTCATTCTACAGGCAAACTTACATATTCGAACGTGCTGTCTTGCAGGAAATAATTATACCATTACCTCTTTCCAACAGTCTTCCTCAGTTATGACAAAACTTTAACGATTTCTACCTGTCACTTCTCGCGCAGTTACGACGTCCTGAGATAAACTTATATCAATTTGATTAGGCAGTTAACAAAAACATATGCGTATTAGCTCTGCTCCGAATGAATGAGTAAACGTTGTGTTTCTAATATTTCTTAGTTCTCTGTCTCCACCTTACAATCCCGTTATTTCACTGTAATAATTAGCCGCCAGGTAGACTGCGTCACTGTTGTGCAACTGCAGCTAAAAAATTGTACACAAATTGCAGAGCACGCACATTCGTGTAATGAAGACAGCAAACAGTGAACCTTGTTCCTTAATCTTCAATGCATTAATTGGGGGCCATGAACACATGAAACCTCGAACCCTGTTCCCATTCTCTCTGTTTCTGCTCGCTTCCGTTGCTGTGATTATGAATTACAAACCACACAGCACTTGATTCCGTGCATTATTATAAGTAGCGTCTTCATTACACGTTCGATCAGACCACCTCTTCACTGATCCTCACCTGTTTATGAAAGGTATATGTCTTCAAAAGTTCCTTTCAGAATTGGTTGGAAAACACGAAGGAAAGGGACCACTTAGAAGACCTAGGTGTAGATGGGGAGAATCGAGTATTGAATTTAGAATATTTAGTAAGTTATTGGTTGGGTCTTTCTTCTCGCTTATAAATACAAAAAAGTATTGTTCTGTGCCTGCTAAAAGCGTAACTCATCTAATATTATTAATGAACCCTAATCTTATATTAGGATTGGTATAGCTGTCACATTTAATAATATTTACATTCAGAATATTTCATGTGTGTTTCCTCCTCTTCGTATGAGGCTCCAGATAGGACGATAATGATATAGATCTTAAATGAACAAACTCTGAGAGTGTGAAATGGATTCATCTGGCTCATGACCGAAATCAGTGGCGGATTCTTGTAAATAAGATTATACAGCTTCAGCTCCTTTAAATTGGGGGAAACTGTAGACTAGATGAGGATCTGCCTGCTTCTCAAAGAATCTGCTCCGTGCAGTTAATTAGTTAGCAGAACCAAGCTGGTTTACAAACTCGACTATTGTCCTTTCTGCCCAAGCGCGAAGTCGGGTTTCTCTGTTTGATTAAGCTCACTGTGTAAATAGAACATGTTTAACTTTTGTCTGCCAATGTTACTTAGTTGGTTTCTAAGTTTATATCCGGCTCTGTCGTGAAAAAATGACATTTCCTTTTTCTTCTCTCCTTTGTTCCATCATCGGTGTGTCATTGCATTGCTTTAGGCGTATGTATCATTTGTGGTCGGCGCCGCCTCTTCTTTCAGGCATCGCCTTTTTGGTCTTAAATTTTTTGCCCGCTATGGTGACTTACTTCTTGAAAGTGTGCTATAACCAATAAGAGAAGTAAAGTTGTGTCTGTGTAAGACATAAAATGTATGGGGGGATTGAAGGTGTAGCTCCACTCATTCTTAACCTAGACTCGAGTTGAAAGTGACTTGTGGGCTCTACGTTCCAGCCGCTTTACCTGAGGGAAAACCCACTCCCGGTACTTATTTAGTAGGAATCTGTGAGGGTCCCAGAAACAATCAGGGAGATTTTGGAGAAGGAAACGAGCTCTTTACACTGCCGTCATCGAAAACCACTTTTTTGGGATCATAATTTATTATCGGCTTTCAAGTTTTTTCATTGTTGTTGTCATCTAGCGTGTCAGAAGATACGAACCTATGGATGAGGCAGTTACATGCATCCAAAACGATGACTTCCACGTAGCCTACAAGACCATACGACGTCATGATCTGACAAACCGCAAAATTCATATATTACTTGTTGAGTTACTACGACTTGTCTGTACAACAGGCTGTTCCGAAACTTTGGTAAGGAACTGCTAGTACACGCTGCGTAATATCTCATAAGAGCACATTTCTTATCTATTTCGCGGTGAAAGCCTGATATCACGCATACTATTTACTTTGATTAAGGCCTAAGCCATTAAGGTAAAGGTAAAGTAACGTAACATTGCACAGCTCCCCACTTATCAAGTAACATAGTGCTTCACCTTAGCCAAAGTGACATAGTGCTTAACCTTAGCCAAAGTAACATAGTGCTTCACCTTAGCCAAAGTAACATAGTGCTTAACCTTAGCCAAAGTAACATAGTGCTTCACCTTAGCCAAAGTGACATAGTGCTTAACCTTAGCCAAAGTAACATAGTGCTTCACCTTAGCCAAAGTAACATAGTGATCCACCTTAGTCAAAGTAACATAGTGCTTCACCTTAACCAAAGTAACATAGTGCTTCACCCTAGCCAAAGTAACATAGTGATTCACCTTAGCCAAAGTAACATAGTGCTTCACCTTAGCCAAAGTAACATAGTGCTTCACCTTAGCCAAAGTAACATAGTGCTTAACCTTAGCCAAAGTAACATAGTGCTTCGCCTTAGCCAAATTAACAGTGCTTCACCTTAGTCAAAGTAACATAGTGCTTCACCTTGGCCAAAGTAACATAGTGCTTCACCTTGGCCAAAGTAACATAGTGCTTCACCTTAGCCAGTGTCTTCTACAGAATCTTGTTATGTATGTATTAAAATCTGTGAAAATAAAATCTTGCAATAGCTCAACGTGACCCAAAACCTAACTTAACCTAACCGGTCACAAAATTCCACTTGGATGGCGTGGCAATGAATGAACGCGGGAACCCAATCGAACAGATTACATCCGTCATCATCTTTGCTTCTATCAAAATCACAAAACGGACAGAACACAAAAAAACCAACCCCACTCCCCAAAGACCCCCCTAAATCTTTCGCAAATTATAAATTATAGTTAACTTACCTCAGAATTATTTTTTAATGCGTGCATATGATAAAATGTCGTTTAAGAAACTATACAGAAGAAATATATAATATTTACCTTGAAAACTAGGTGAACAAATAAGCAAATGTGACTGCCTAAAGTGGTCAATGCACTGAATATGAGATTAAATTAGTTTCTGTACAAGCCTTCAATTTGAAAACCAGGGTGAGAGAGTGTGTACAACATTCTATATCATTTTTTTCTGTCTCCACATTCAGTCCCTCAGCCCTTACAAGACACTAGAACTTGATCATTACTTGATCAATTGACGTAAATTAAGCGTGATTTAGACTTCCGCCGCGAAGTAGACGAGAACTGCATTATTGTGTGCTATTACGCAGCGTGTAGTGGTAATTCCTTGGCGTTATTCCGGAAACCTATTGGTCCCATCTTTAGGGGGCAAGAAAATATACGACCGATAGGTTGCCCCAAAAACGTTGGTAAGGAATCCTTACGGAAGCCATCCCGTTGTGCTTATTATTAAACAAACTGAATAAGAGGGGTTTGTCGTTACGGATTTACCACTACAGGCTGCGTAATAACCCAGAAGAGGGAAAGTAAAGTTTGAAGTAAGTTACAACGAAACGAGCGAAGTAAGTTATGGCTGTCGGTGATATGCAAAGGACCCAAGAATCAGGACTTCAAACTTCTGTACTAAACGCTGTACTTACTTTATCGTAATGTCCGTATTTTTGCAAGTCTCGCTTCGTGAAAGTTCTATGCAGAAATATTAATCGATGTAGGACACGCTATACAGTGACCTGGCCAAGGTCGTAAAGAACATACAAAGGACAGTTATATGGATGTCAATGTGCTGACGTCACTATGTCGCTAATTCTATGGCCCACAGTTCTGCTGCGAGCCAAATATAGATGCCAGAGTATTTCTGAAGGGTGCATCCGTGAGAAGGGGTACACGCTGACATGGAGGTGCGTATGGGTACCGCGAAATTCAGTAGGTGCTCCTGTCACTTCAAAATAAATTATAGAAATTTAGGCTTGCACCTGTTACATTTCACTTCATTTAAAAATATATTGCATATGTCATCAGAAGCCGACGTAATGTAGTCGGTGTGTGGTGGACGACCGAGGAATCGTCCTTAGATTTTCGGTAAGGCCAAGAGATTTGACCCTTTTCGAAACTGTCCAGACTCGCTGCCTGGCCCACACAACTTCCAGTTCAATGGGTCGAGTCTCCTTCGGAAATAAAGAAACCAGGACGTGAAGGCCAGGTTAAGAATGTGTGGAGCTATACTTCCACTTCCCCATACGCCTTCATGGCGTGTATGTGGACTGTTTTACTTTTAGCTACAAATCTCATTTTCTACAGCGGTCGGCAAAGTTTGTTTACGATGGGTCAGATACCAGTCGTCAAACTTTTTTGGGCGTCACTGCGGTCTCCGGGGAGTGGCGGGGGGGTCTTTTTATTACCTCTGTCTAGTAAAGGTAAAGGTAAAGTGATCCCGTTACAGGCCCAGTGTGGCCCAGAGGGTGGGTAGAGGTATAGCTCTACTCTTCCATGACCGCGGTACTAGAAGGAGGTGAGTGGTCAGCAGCACGCCCCGGCCGCACTTTACCCCCGGGAAAGACCCGGTATCCATTTTACAGGAGGTTGGTGGGCCCCAGGGCCGATCTGGACGGGCGGAAACTCTCGTCCCCACCGGGATTCGATCCCGGACCTTCCAGCCCGTATTCAATCGCTACACTGACTGAGTTACCCAGCCCACAACTCTGTATAGTAAATTGTAATTAACGTACTGCGGGTCACCCGAATCATGCTTCAAGGAGGTTGCCCACTTCTAGTCTAGGCCTACCTTCTAAATCTTTTCTATTCCTTGTACGAATTCTTTCAGAAAATATCAAACACAACTTTGTAGTGTAAATTTCCACACTAATTATTGTAACGACGACCAGTAGTAGGTTTAATTCAATGACCCACACACACACGGCAAAAATAAGTTCTATGGCGTTTACACGAGGTTCGCATAGGTTAATTTTCCTGAAAGGTGAGCTGATTCTTGTACACCGTGTATCGAACCTTTCCGGATCCAAGACACGTCGAATGTGATGTGGGTTACTGAGTCAGCATACGGGTAGGTACTGGTGTTCGCTGCGTTACGCTAGGGCAGTGATGCAGGACACTGCCAAGAACGTGAATGTACTGCTGACAACGATACCCAGTCCAGGGCTCGATGCTCGAAAACACCTTTGTTTCCAACAGAAAGTTCTAACAGTAATCAGTATTACGATACTGTACTAGGCGAAGTGAAACAAGAAATTTCTTTACATAATATTCCATTTTTCGTACTTTCTAAGGATAACAAGCCCACAGTGACTTGGCATGAGTACAGAAGTCAACAAATCTGGTAGCAATGATGCCAGGGGCGATTAAAAAAAATGGTCGGCGAATAATGTCGGTAGTTTTTTTATTGCTCGAAATCACACAGCCATTTGGGAACAGAGGAAATGGCCCACTGCATCCAGAGAAATTAAAATCAACACGATTAGTATTAAAATTAACGTTTCAAATAACAAGCTATAAGAACCTATTCTGTAAATTCGCTTTTACCCATCATCTTATGCCTTGAGGACTGCGGTCTTTTAGAGTGTAACCCAGTGTGGGCGGGTGCGGGGTAAGCAGAGCCAAAATTTTTTAAGAAGTGTAGTGCCGTCATTTTTAAGTATTGAAAGCTTATAGAAAAATGGAAAATAGAAAAAGATCAATTAGGAGACCAAGGTGCAGATGGAAGGAAAATATTAAAAGGGATTCTAAAGGAATAGGAAGTAGGAAAGTGACCTGGAATCAACTGACCCAGGACAGCACAATACGAACTCAGTAATACAATTCGATATTCTGTAGGCGGAAAATTTTTCGACCAACTAATTACGTGAAAGTTCAACAAGAAATGATCAGCTGCTTTAGCTAGTTATGTTATAATTCGTGAGATGTATGAACTCCTAATAGAAAAAACATTCTCAAATATATTTATCTCAGTATTTAACCAACTTGATGCACAAAATTTGTTTCACAATAAGTTTTATTTCATGTCACTACGTGTTTCGAGCACATGTGCTCATCATCAGGAGGTCAAAATTGCCTTACCCAGCATATGGTATCATCACACCTATAGGTGTGTAATGCAATGTTGACCTCCTGATGATGAGCACAATCTTGCTCGGAACATGTAGAGGAATATAATAAACTTATTATAAAACAATAATTTGTTCACTAAGTTGGTCATTTACTAGGAGAACAGTCATGAATGTCGTGACATATTTTCTTTCTTTCTTAAACTGAAATATTTAAATGCCAAATACATTGTTATGCTATGCATAAAATGTAAGAGGAAAAAGCTACTAGAGACAAAAGTACTGGTACAAGTATTTGGTATAGCAATCACGAGAATATGGACGTATATATTGGAGCTGTCCTTGATAAGCCAAATGATCCTGACCCAACCCTGTGCGTAGGTGAAAACCAAAGTAATGTATTGAGAACGCAACCGCCCATGACTTTCGCCCTAAATTCATTGCCAAGTTTAGGGTTTGGCTGTGGATCAAATATGCAGGGAGTAAATACTAGTTCAGAGGAACCACCTAGTTATCAACACTGCTACATCGTCCCTCTCTCGTCCCCCCTCAAATTACTTACAGGGGCCAGAGATTTCGCAAAAAGAAATAATAAAAAAAGAGAGACATTCTTTTTTAAAAAAAATTAATTAAGTACGGCCTGAAAATGCTTTATGGATGCGGTAAAAGAAATGAGATTCTGATCGGTCTTCTCAATGGGAATGCAGTAAACAGAATTTGGAATGGATTCATCTTAACTTTCTCATTTTATATTACTCACACCTGGCATTTTCTTACATGCACTTCACCACCCAACAAATACACTTAATAAAATACAATAAAATATAAGTTATGTAATACAATTCATGACAATTACCAACTCCTAAATTTTTCGGCACCGGGGGCTAGATAACCTAGGTATATGCCAACACGCTAATCTAGATTAGAGTGTTGGACTTTTAACCCTTTGTTCTAGAAGACTCACTAAGGATTGCGTCCCCAATGCCGAAACATGTAGGAGCTGCTACTTGTCATAAATTTTATTTTATGATTTATATTTTATCGTGTTTTATTGAGTGCATTTGTTTGTTGAGATACTGAATTTCTCATATCGCCTCTAAGACCCAAATTCTAAGCAAGTTCACTATAATTCCTGGGTTTAAGCGTCACGCCATGAATACTTGTGGGGGAATGGAGAAAAAGCACAACACATACTTATACTTGATGCTGAATGGAGGTGAGGGATGAGCTACACGCTACTGCCGTTATGCAATCTACAATGTATAAACAAATTCTCTAACGTCCAGCTCCCCGAAATTTTGCATGTATATCATGTTACATCCGATGTATATAAGTTCAGTGCATCGTAATGCCCTTCCTTCGTTTAGCCTCTAATGCCACGTGCGTTCTCGTGCAAATGATGTCAATTAATTAGGCTTGAACACTATCTGCGGAAAAACTCCAGAAAAAATATTATTGCGACAAGATTACGTACATTGAAAGGTAATATTGCAAAGAATGTTTAAAAAAATATTCTGTAAAAGTGTGGACTGGATTCATCTGGCTCAGGTTAAGGTAAGGTGTAATGTTATTAAGCACATGGTGATACAGAGAGTTTGACCGTTCGAATTATTGAACGCTTAAAGGGACTTTTTTTTTGTAATAAGCAGTTTGTTAGGATGCTAGCAGAACACAAATTTCCACATTCCTGATTGTCTAATTTCTTCAATTCCCACCCAATTGTTTAGCCGAATGCCTAATTTACAACTATTTTTGAAATTCATAGTCTTTTCACATTAGCTGAAAATAGATTACAAAATCAGAACTGACAGAATGAGATTGATAATTTATTGTGCTCATGGTTTCAATATAAATGTCTCGTGCAAAGCGCTAAATACATGCCTGAATCCTTTAGTTCAAATAATGCAAGTACTCGTTAAATAAAGGGACTAGTTTCAAAAAAAATAATTTATTAATTATATTATTCTACCAACAGACTACTTCTCAGAATTAATTTCCATTGGAAGCTACACAACGCTCCAAAAAATCTTCTTATTACAACTTCGGTCCGTCTTCTACAGTTATCTCACGTAACAAATTGGAAGTTTCGATGGCAGCTTTTTCTATTTCTACAATAAATTTTTCATTGGTTCTTTGCTGTATCTCTTTATCAAACATAATCGAGACTAGTTAAAAACATGTTTCACAAAAAAATTTAAATTTTCAGCACTATTTCAACCTAACGGAGTGTAGTTTAGCTTAGAACTGGGTAAAACGCCAATGATATTTGGTATATATTTACTTCTGTGATAGAAGATCAAGGTCAATAGAGGTGCGCACAGTCTCGTTATTTAGTAGCCACACCTTACAGCCTGATTTTTTTTAAAAAAGTGCCTGAAGTCAAGTTCTCCTGAAGGTGCAATTCTTTACGGATATTAAACAGTGTCGACTGGATTTGTACTATGGAGATGGAGGCAGTACATCCAGCCGAAACCTCCGTAAGTACTTGCCAGGCGACACGGCATAACATCACACTTTGCCACAAGTGCTTTTCTGCCAACTCCTGTTACGGACATACATACCTGAAAATTACCTCTTCTCTGCTTTGAAACGAATAATATTCTAAACACGTACATAGGTTTGTAGTGTGGAAGTCACATGTGTGGAAATGGACCGGAACGCGACTGTCGGGAACGAATTTCGCGAACGTCTAGAACTTGGGCAATAAAAGAGGGTGACGAATTACACCAAGCACTAAAACCAAACACCGTAGATGTCTCTCACCGGAGAGAAGTTGCTCTCATCATCGCTCGGGAACGACGATGATTCAGCCTCAATGTGTCAAGCTGTTGATTCCGACAAAACACTTCACTCTCGAATTCGGAAGGTTCCTGCCTCAAACCAGCAATTAGCCTACTTTAACTTTAAAAAAATGGACCTCTTGAGGTCATCAAAAGCGCTTGTGTCCCTCATTCATCCAAACCGGATTGAAGCAAATATCTAACTAAAACAGACGCGAAACAAGACATCATTTCTAAATGTTTCATATAACCTAAAGTATAGCCAGCAAAGTAGACATCTGCTTTTTCAATTCTGGATTATTATAATTTGAACGCTAAACACTATCAGAAAACAAAGGGTTTCTTAAAGAAACTAGAATACATGCAGTTCGAGTACATAAGACAATCATTACTTTTTAAGATCGGTCGCATAGTGGCCAAAAGCGTCCATTGTCTTCGCCATGTCCGTCCGTTTGTCTTCCCATCTATCCGCATGTATTAGCTCGGCTCCCAACGGACGGATTTCCATAAAATTTGGTTTTGCGGATTTTTTTATGAAAATCTGCCAGGAAACTCCAAATTTGGTTTAAATCGGATAAAAAATATCGGGCAATTAACACGACGCCTAGTACATGTTCTTGCTGCCGGAGAGATAAATCTTCCATAAAAGCATTTTTTTGCAGTACTCCATATTTTTACATTGTTGACAGTGACATGAAGATCAACAATACACTCAGAATAAGTCGCTGTCTTTCCATTGCAACAACGGTTATGGGAACGCTCTTCTGTGTGCCTGTCTTGTTATGTAGCGTATATTTACCTCATAATGGCATACAGCTTTTCTCTCCTACGTGTAGTTATAGGGACTGTCAATCAATTCGTGTCCCTAGCCTGTTATTCATTTTTATCCATTAATCGACGATCAGGTAGAAGAATAATAGTTTTTGTTTATGGGGTAGAGGATGAGGAGATGAGATGATTGTGTGTGTTCGGTGGGGGGGGGGGGGGTAACCTCCAACTTATTTAAAATAAAGAATTAATTTTAAACTCAACCCAACCCACCCAAAAAATAAAAATTCACACAC
>Ga0136643_10012772_pt1 | contig 12530 bp, 6 predicted proteins | sample TergutLab28metaG_FD_96883 | JGI IMG/M metagenome (GOLD analysis project Ga0136643, IMG submission 96883) | Labiotermes labralis P1 segment gut microbial communities from Petit-Saut dam, French Guiana - Lab288 P1 (version 3) (version 3) | ecosystem: Host-associated > Arthropoda: Insects >...
AGCTGCACACTTCATCAAAATTATCACAGTAACTCAAGGGTCTTGATTTTGCTCACAAACACATATTTTAATTAACTCTGGGTCTTCTTTTTCGAACAGCAGAAATACTGCGTCACATTTTATCTCTATTGAAATTTCTACATCTTCTAGCTATGGAAATGTCTGTGATGACATCATCATGTATAAATGCATATTAGTAGCAATAACAATAACATTTAATAGCTATGCTACTTGTGTGTGTATATATGTGAATGTATTACAGTTGCAAGCCATTCTAATTGAGACGGAGTGGTGGGTTGGCGGGGTAGCCTTTGGCAAATGGTACTGCGGACTGCGGACTGAGATAGCAACCAAGCTCTCTCGCTCGGCTGGATGGGGACGTGCCGACTGCAGATGACACCGGTAATAGCCCATTCGTTGTACGAATATTCTCCCGCAAGCGTCTCCGCATGATTGCAAAAGCGCCAGCAATATTCTTTTTCTGATGGTTTGATCAATAATTTTATTACAGGCCATTCCAACTCGATAAGTTTTAGAACGTACCTTCTTTGGATATGCAAACTTTATAGTAGATGAATTCATTTCTTTAATCAGGAAGAAGATAAGTAGGAATAAAAAAATAAAGTTCTAATTTGTTATGGTGTGTGAGCTTATTTAAAGACGATATGACTCATGGATGTACCGAGCAGGTTCGTGCAGCAGCAAAGCTCTGCGTATGTATTCGGTAGGTGCGGCAGAAAAGGTCTACATATGCATACTGTAGGTGTAGTAGTAAAGATCTGCATATGTATTCGGTAGGTGTAGCATAAAAAGTCTGCGTATGTATATGGTAGTTGTAGTAGTAAAGATCGGTATATGTATTCGGTAGGTGCAGCAGCAAAGATATGCATACGTACACGGTAGGTGTAGTAGCAAAGTTCTGCGTATGTATTCGGTAGGTTTAGTAGCAAATGTCTGCACATATATACGGTAGTTGTAGTAGCAAATGTCCGCATATATATGCGGTAGGTGTAGTAGCAAAGCTCTTCATACGCGTATGTATTCGGCAGGTGCAGCATCAAAGGTCTGCATATGTATACGGTAGGTGTAGAAGCAAAATTCTGATATGTATTCGGTAGGTTTAGTAGCAAATGTCTGCATAGGTATTCGGTAGGTGTAGCAGCAATACTATGCATGTGAATTCTGAAGGTGTTCGCTGCGAATTTCTTCCAGGACGCTGAAAAATTTTAATACAGTTTTTTCCAGTTTTCAGAAGTCCTTCCAGGCAAACACCGAGACTGCGCCTCTAAGCCGCAACTACTGTCACCTAAATTCTTTATAATTCATCGTTTACCTGCCAACCTACGATCGATGATACTCGAATACTGGCCGCGTTTTAATCAAACCACAAATTTTTGTCTTGTTTTTTTATTTACATAAGAATTACGTATAACATATGTATGTTGCCAGAGGTTATGAAGGCTAATCTCTTCCTGCATAATAAGTTTACTCATTCCTTTCGACTTTAATGAATTTTCACTAAATAATAAAATAATTTTGTAAAAAATAAATATTGAGGAAGAACAAGTTGATTCGTTTAGACATTTTAAGAACTCAATGCACGATATTCCTAAATAGGTCTTTTGGGATCATTCATACGGAATGGGCCTACACCTCCCTCTACGTTTCCAAATATCCAACACTGGAATGGAAAGATGGCGAACGTTAAGGTTAGCCATGATATTGGTTCCTCATTTCTCACTTCATCCCCTAATTACCTCCCTTCCCATAGGCAACATAGAACTAAAACATTCTGCTGCAGAAAAGGATGGGAATGGGGGAAAAGAGGAAGAATAACTGGTATCTACCCTCAGTGTGACGCGGTCTCATAAATACTTTGTGGTATTGAAGCAAGCCAAGTTGAGCATTTCACCTGGGAGGAAACTTCGGAAATGGTTCCGTTTTGAAGATAAATCTCTTTTTTTACAAATTGGTGGTAGAGGAATGAAGGAGAATGGGGGTGAATGGAAGAGCCCATGCCTGCTGCCATGTGATATATTTGTCCGCTGGGTGTTTGAGCTTGGTCCGGAGCGGCTATCCAACGCCATCGAATAGGCGAATCGGTTGACTCCCATCGTGGGGAGGAAAACTTTGAATCCCCGCAAGATTTCTTCTCAGCGCCTAGGTGCGGATCATCACTAAACCCAGACCTCAATAATTGCCAAACGTTGTTTTTATTCCTTTCATATGGAAGAGACTAGAAATAGGTTTTCTATTTTTTCGCAGCTATAGCTTTACTGCTTGCTGAAGGAATGAGCAAAAATCTCGTGGGCTGAGGGATTGGTGGTCAAATCCCATACTGATCGTTCCGAAATCGCTGCACCTGTGTTCTCAATTCATTTCTTGGCAAAGCAGTTTAGAGTGGCCCGATTACTTAAGTTTACATCCCCCACGCCATCTGCACATAAAACTGTGGTTGCGCAGAAAGTGTGATTAATTCCCGGAGTAATTGGAAATCTTTAACTAAATATTGTTTTTGTGTAGCCTACTACACAAATGTGTTATCAGAGACGTAGACATCCCCCAATTACACACATCAGGAAACCCTTTTTAAAGTTTGGTCACAGAAGAACAGATGAAAACTGTGAGAATTCTTAGTAAAAGTAGGTAGAATTTTGAATTTAAATAGGTAGCTCCTCTGTCTAACACAAAGTAGAAACTCTTATTTGTGATACAAAATTAGGGCAAACAATATTTCGCAAAGATTAAATTATAGCTGCACGAATAATCTCTGATGCAAACTCACATTTACAGGAAAAATATCATCAAGTCGCATTAAAAAACCGTTTGGATTGTAACAGCAAATTTCTGTGATCTCTACACTAAAATGTAGACCAATTTTAACATACACGCACTGAATCTTCTAAATGCTTTCATCAGATCCACCTCAGTCTTGAATTAAAGCTACTTCTCCACAATTATTGCGCTCTCGTTGCAAGTAATCTCCCATTTATCTTTCATTATATTAAAAAATGCCTGCAGTTTATAAAACACGGTTAAATTACTAACAAATTACCAGAACTGCATTTATAAACTACCCATATAATAATATACTAAAACGGATTACGAAGACTTCTTTCCAATTTTATTCAGTTTGTCACTCACATAATTAATGAGAAGAAGAACTTACGATATAAATAAAATTAAATTTTGAAACTTTACAGAGTATCAAAATACATATGTGTCAATTATGCTGTTTATACTTCAGTTTCTGTGCACAACTTCTACTAATTCCGAGTTAGGCTACGTTGTAATTTTAGGCTATCACATGAAAGGTCCAAACAAATTCGTACTTGATACCTACTGAGGTTCAAAACCCTTTCTTGCGTCATGTATGACGTTTAAATCCTCCAAAATTTTAAATAAAATATTTCATCAGAATAGTAGAGTGGCTTCAATTTATGTTTCTTTGTTTTAAGAGGCGTCACCCAGCACTCCACTGTTGCATAGATCCGTACATACAACAACAAGCACTTACAGTAAAACATTTTAAAACTCCTAGCTATCAATAATTATTTCCACTATTCTTGCCTTTCTTCGCAGAGCGGATCTCTAGAGTTTCGTCTCTTCGAGTGTGGATGTCTTGCATACTCTCCACACCTGCGGTCACAACCATAAATAATAAACGTCAGAACTAAGAAGTGTCGCAGAGAACCGTACAACTTGCAATAACACTCTACAGAATATTACTGCAAACCACAACAGTAAGGCAGTAACAGCCATCTATTTTTTCATCAGGTGGTGTTCAAAACCTCATGCCCTCTTCTCAGTTTCTAAAGCATATTTTAAATATGAGCAACTGTTAACAGCAATTTATGGCACTTATATTACATAATTCCAAAAAAAAGTAAATGGTGTAATCCGTGACCAAATACACATTTTTTACGAAAGCATTCACTAGTTTCAAAATGTTGTAAGATTGCACAATATATGCTTGATATAATTTAAGTCTATATGCAAAAAGTGCTGCTTTCTCTGACCCGATTTTCACGTAAATCATAAATTCTCAAGGGCATCATATGCATATCTCGTGTTCCGAAAGTCACTCAAATCCGAAAATAGATGTAGAACATAGGGGTCAAGATTTATGTATGCCCTGAACCAAAGTATGACTTTCAATGAGAAACTTTTCACGAAACACAAACCATGCAATGAATTTTATGGCCATCTCCAGAAGTCAGTTCATTTTATATCGAAAGAAAAATGTAAAATATATGAAAATTTTCTTTTACGTCTTAAAACAAAGTATAGCTCTCACTGCACAGATTTTCAAAATCTCTTATCTGCTGACCGACATTATTTTTAGATCTCAATACCGAATTTCAACCACATCAGTCAATAAATACAGATAGTACGGGTACAAATTTATTTACAACGTTACGTACTAAAGTCTTACCAGGTTACCAGCCGCGTCGAACCTTTCAAAGAAACTAAGGTTTGTGTGGCCACTGCAGTTTGCAACATCAAAAGTCAGAATTGTGTTGCTGGCTCTTCAAAACAATTGATCCGCGTCGTACTCAGAATTTTCTTTATTGATTTGATGTTTGTGTGACCGTGCATCACTGATACAATAATATAAACAGCCAACCAGATGTAACAATAACAAAATTTTATTGATAATTACAATCAGCTCAACATGTTTCGGGCGATAATTTCGCCCATCCTCAGGAGCACTAGACTATGTTTACAGCTTGTGGTATAATGCACCGGCGATGCTGCCTGCAGGCAGCATCGCCGGTGCATTTGGAACAAGTTTACCTACAAGTGTGACACCGTCGTATGCGACATAACGACACCAGCAAACGCTTCTCTTATCTGAAGAACAGCAGCTTTCGATTTCTGTAACTTACAGCTGTTCACACGACGTCGGCGTCTTTCAGAACACATAGCGCTGTGCTCCAGTACGTGAAATTCCAGCCTGAAAGCAGCAACGCCGGTGCATTATACCACAAGCTGTAAACACAGTCTAATGCTCTTGAAGATGAGCGAAATTATCGCCCGAAACATGTTGAGCTGATTGTAATTATCAATAAAACTTTGTTATTATTGCATCTAGTTGGCTATTTATATTATTGTATTCTTTATTGAATTTGTGTCGTAATTATTCAAATCACTAACTAATTTACTTATCTTTATTCCTTCTCAGTTCGTATTTCACTTCAAACAGTCTTTAGCAATGTTATTTCTAGTATAATTGCACTTCAAGCCTGAGGTAGTTGCCCACACCCACTTTTCCCGCCATCAGTGGGATCCGGTCAGATCGCCAGTCTAGGCTCTACTTCTGCATACAAGTACACGGATTAGGCTGCAGTAGTAACTGTATATCTTTGAATAAAGTCCTAACTTGGGCAATCCTTCTTGCTAAAGAGTAAACTATTCAACGAGTTCCAGCAACAAAACTTTTGACTTGAAGGAATAAAAGCTATTAGACAGAGTCCTTTCAAGCACGTTTAATTATTCACAGTCAGCTTTACTCCGCACACTTCAAAGACAGCTACTAACATCACCAACCATGACCGAAACTCACACTCAGTAACTCGAAATTTTACAGGCTCATAAAGCCCGTGAAACAGTTAGGATCCACAGCACAAGTTCAAACAGCGAACTAGCAGCTACTGCCACTAACGTTGTAATATCACGATACAGTCAAGTTAAGAAAATGTCCTTATCCTGCTGTGTTTCCAAATAAACATTTCAGTCAGTAACACTATATATCACGGATGCATCTGAAAATTCTAGATGCCGAATGGAGACATGAAGTAAGTTCCATATTGAGGATCCAAAAAGTTTACTCTTCATCGTAAAAAAGTAGTCGCCACGGCGGACTAACTCCTGGGATTTGTTCGTCCACTGTACACAGTCCGATTCCAAAATCATTCGTCCCGACATAAAATAAGTTTAGGTTAGATATGTGTTCTTGTGCACAGCTTGTTCTGCGGTATTTTCGAAGTGAAGATCAAAACTCTTAAAGTTCTGTGTGTGAATTTCTTTCTCACCAAAATGTTATTACAGTATTCACGTAAATGTGCATACAGACAGGTAAGGAACGGAAAAATGCGAAAGAAAATCGACATATAAGTTGGTAAATCTAAAAAGAGGGAGACTCTTGGAAGATAAGATTAAAAGGAAATACAATATTAAATTTGATCTTTAAAGAAACATTGTTTGTTAGAAAGTTGTAGCAAATTAAATGGTTCGAAACATAAATCAGTTCAGGGCTGTTCCTCATAAGATACAACATTTTAGGACTGCAAAGTGTGATATGCATTTAAAAGATGCTAAAAAATAACTAGTTTTGGTAGTTTAATACGAAGATGTGTTTGGCACTTTAAGTAATTATGAACTAGCACTGAAATCCGACGACAGCACAATGGAGAATTTTTAAAAGCGAACGTTGATTAAAAAAAATGAGAAATTCTGGACAGATTCTACGTTTGCACTAATACACAAAAGTAGATAAAATAAAAATATGCACCAATTACTGCAGTTATATGAAGGTATATGTTCACAAGCTTGTGTAAAGACATACCGAGTCAAGCATACTTTAAATTGCAGCCATCTTCAACCTTCTGTCGAAGATAAATACCGAGAGATTAGAAAACGTTAGCATTTTCAATAAACATATACAACGAAGTTCAGTTATGCACAACGAATTTTATTAAATAGATGACTAGTTTCGGGCCATTTTGGGACCTGTATACAGAACCCATGAAAAAAACTATAAAAATTATCCATTGGGTCGAATTATCCATTATTTATATATACATTTTGTAGTAGAGTTTTATGGGTTCTGGTATACAGGTCTGATGATGGCACATAAAACTAGTCACCTTTGTAATCATCTCTGTTGTGCATGACTTAACTTCAGCTATATTGATTGATCTGAGCACAACGGGGGATGTATCACCTACAGATTTGCCTTTTCTATAAAAGAATGTTCTTTTCCTTTCTTCACTAGTGAGATTACCAGTCACACTGTTTGCTGGAATTTCACTCATTGTAGCACAGCGCTATGTGTTCTGAAAGACGCCGACGTCGTGTGAACAGCTGTAAGTTACAGAACTCGAAAGCTGCTGTTCTTCAGATAAGAGACGCGTTTGCTGGTGTCGTTATGTCGCATAGGATGGTGTCACACTTGTAGGTAAACTTGTTCCAAATTCTTCTGCCGATATAAGCCGATTACAGCCTTATATATGGTAGCACGTAACTTGAAGCATTTTCTTCGTGAACTGGTGGAAATGCGCACAGCACAGCACTGTGAAAAGCAGTATAGCGGTGAAATATTTTAACAACGAAACTGATCACGAAAACTAATCTGGATTATAAACAAAAATTTAGTTTTTACCCTACAACGAACACAGTAAATGTGTAGATGTAAATGCGAGAAATAAGACAGAATCAGAAAGCCGGAAATAACAGTTAACCATCTAAACACAATCCAACTGCCCCAAGCGCAAAACACAAGAGATCGCATTCACCGTGTTCGGACTGCTTTCAAACTATTTACGATTAGAAGGATCAGCCGTAATTGCAGAGTCAATGACGGCGCACATACCAGCTATCTTAGAACATAAGGACACTTTTCAGCCCCAGTTTATGTAAATGAGAACATGCTGAAAAAAAGTTGCACCAAGATTCGATGTTGAACTTTCATGAGGAAAAATCAATATTACCATCACGAGTGGGAGAGGATAAATCCAGAGGTCCAAGTGCTTCACCCAATCTGTAGGCAAATGTAAAGACTTACGCAACACATCATATGAAATATCAAAATTATACCTTCAGTTTTCATAAACAGAGCAGCGTGTCAGTTTAGCAAATTATCTCCCTCTTCTCTTTCTGGTCACAACAGTTTTTCTTTTCAACCATGCTAAGTACCGTTTCACAAAAGCAATATCCCATAATCCGGTCTCCTACAGGACGACGGAAAGTATAAGAACTCGCACATAGTAGCAACTGTAACGGCATATAGCAAGATTTTTTGTTTCAGACGGTGCTGCAATGAAAATAAATTCTCATGAAAACATCAGCGTGCAGCTTTGCTGGTTGGGGTGGGAGATGGGTTAAGGGGAAAGGAAAGTGTAAAGGAGGGGGGATAAACTTTTTTGTTCCTATCTATAGTCCACACGAAGCGTAACCTTAAACCAGGTGGAACCGGAGAGGAACTTGGCTGTCGGTTAGCGTCAAGCATTTATTACTTTTCTGTCAGCGTTACAATAAAAGGGATTAATAATATTCCTCTCTGAAGTGAATAAATTGTACGGCTGTGACGTACCAGTACAGACCTGAGGTGTATCTGTAAATCTAAATATTTCACCTGCACATACCTTATAATATTAAAAAAAAATTGGCCAGATTTCACATTTAAAGTAATGTTTTATTAACGTTACAAAGAATAGAATCAATGTATTAGGGAAAAAACGGCAGCACAAAACATAGTAAAGAAATAAAACAGTACCTGAAAAAATGGCTACAACACGTACAGAGGATGGACACAAATACGAGTAGAAAACCAAAACAAACACTACAAAATAAACCAAAAGGAAGAAGGAACATAGGACGACTGAGGAAGAGATGGAGGGACCAAATTCATCTTGAGGATTAAGGAACAGGAAACACGCCTAACCCTTCATGAACATGATGATGATGATGATAATTAACATTACCACTTAACAGTTTGGTGAAACTGGAACAATATATACCTTTCCTATCACAGTCCCCACCATACTGGCCTCACAATATACACCGTTCCTATCACAGTCCCCACAATACTGGCCTCACAATATACACCGTTCCTATCACAGTCCCCACAATACTGTCCTCACAATATACACCGTTCCTATCACAGTCCCCACAATACTGGCCTCACAATATACACCGTTCCTATAACAGTCCCCACAATACTGGCCTCACAATATACTCCGTTCCTATCACAGTCCCCACAATACTGGCCTCACAATATACTCCATTCCTATCACAGTCCCCAAAATACTGACCTCACAATATACACCGTTCCTATCACAGTCCCCACAATACTGGCCACACAATATAATTTCCAAACAGTACTTCCTCTTCTGTTCTTCTTGCTCTCCCAAGCAGGGCAATTTTAAGTAGTGCAAAAATTACTTTTGCATTTCTTGATACCACCATCGGAACTGTACATATGAAAGAGACATAAAGAGGAAAGGGCAAATTCACGTGTGTCAAGAATACAAGGTACTTTTACTATACAGTATAATGTAAATCTAACGCTAGGCAAAAACACAGTATCGTGCGCCTGAGATTAGTGCAGTATAACAGCAGCAACAAAAGAGACGGCGGCGGCAGCAGTTCTAACAGTAGTTGCAGTAGTGGTGCTGGTGGTGGTGGTGGTGTTGGTGGTGGTAACGCCAGCATCTCTTTGCACTCGCTAAGTCCCGAAGCTGACCACTGTCACATACATTTCGTGTCAAGGTCAGAAACGGGTGCAGCTATTCCGCAGTTCTTCATGTCGTGTAGGTTAAGCAGTTCACTTTGCCTTTATTACTTGCAGATGAAGATTAATGAATTTCAGATCCCGAAAGGCAATGACGAATAGACACAGTTCGTTTATTAACGTTGACAGTAGTCTATGTTCAATTATGGAATTTTTTAGATTTCCTTTTATATATATACACTATGTCTGTACTTAAAATGTATGTTTTATTAACATATTCTATAACAGCATTTAATTAAGTTCATTCCGAGGAATAAATATCTACTTTTAAATTAAGATAAAAGAAAATATTCTTTGCATAAATATTTTTAAGGAAAATTAAATAGTCTAATACCAATTATAGGTTAGGTTAGGTGTGTAAACATACTACAAATCAGGACCTTTCTGCTATTGTCCTAACATTAGTCAGCCTTCTGATTGTGCACTTGCTCAGAGATCGCAAAATGCAGAGAATTCTAATATTTCAAAGTATGATTTGCGGTTTCTGCAGTCGGGCAAGCACAATGATGTGAGAACAACAGAAACAAGGGCAAAGAGGACTAAATGCGAGCTCTGGGAATGGGATGGTTGCCGCATAACCGCAGAGGTTTAGTTCCATGGTGAGAGAGAGACCGTACATTTGGGTTGACTTGCCTGTCACCTTCCAGTAATTTCATAACGTCCGTCTTACGTGCGTGTTGCCTGCAAATATTGTTGCTATTGTTGTTGTTATTGTTGTTGTTGTTGTATGAACAGTAAGACCCCGAAAGCACTGTCGTTAGTGTTTTGGTTGCCTAATTTGAATGGTTGTGAAACCAATTCTACACGTATTGTTGTTGCACATGGAGAATACAATTACAAGTTTCTGATCACAAAGTACACAGGAACATTGCTGGATCTAATAAGGATAAACAGAACAAAAGCTGATAGACGATGACGTAGAACCGTTTGGATTATTTATATCACCTCTTATTTTAGAGTTCTTAGAGCAGTGAAATTTAAGAGGCCATGATACGCTAAGCTTGTAATTAAGATAGAAGAGTTTTATAAAGACTTCAGTTGGGGTCAGTTTTGGGCAGCAGTCAAGTGGAAGCTTAAAAAGAGAGGTGAGTGTAGGATCTAGAAGAATCTTAGATAAATAATCTCTGGAAATGGGAGACTGTGGAAACCGGGTCAAGGTCGTGCCCAACGGCAGGCATAACTTTGAGCCTTCAGTGTGTGCCACTAGACTATCGTCATTATCTTTTTCTTAATCATCATTCTTCTACTCGTCGTTGTAACTGGCACTATGCCCTTGAGCAGGCAATTAAAAAAATAAATACATTATTAACATTGTTAGTATTGACATTATATGGTCAGGGTCCGTAGTTCGAGTATTGGACCGAGCTTTCAAAAATGAGATGATAAGCGGGTGATTTGAACTTTATCCGTTTTGTATCGTAACATAGAAATTAAATAGAAATAGTACTTTACAAATTCCTAATTTATAAAATCAACATACGAACATCTAACTTACACAAAAATACAATCTCTTGTTTACTGCCACATATTTCGGCCGAGCTCCACCAACTCCAAGCAGTCTATCCACTAAATTCACTACGGTATAACACATACAATAGTAACCCAACATTTATCACAATGATTCCTGCAACTGAATTTAAAAAAATGTATTATCTCATATCCTAGGAATATTCGAAGGACTGTGAATGTTTGCGGCTCGTATTTTTATTACCGATAAACACGCCGTACCGCATGGATCATGCTTGGTGAAAGGTAAAGGTAAAGCAATCCCATTACAGGCCTGGACAGGCCCAAAAGGTTCCAGGAAGTTAAGGTTCCCAGATTTCGTGACAACGGCATAGGATGGTGATAGGTTGTCAGCCTTACGTACCGGCCGCCTTTATCCCTAGCAAATACTACTGGTACTCATTTCTGTTAGAGGCTGAGTCGACCTCAGGGCCACAGTGCGATCGGAAGGATTTTATGTCAATGAAAAATTCACTGACACTGATCGAACCAGCGACCTTCCGGTTTGTAGCACAGCACCTTAACCACTGTGCTACCGCGGTTCCTCGGTTCATGCTTGGTGGCCAAATTTATTCTTCGTTTTGTATTAAGACCACCAACTTCATTTCTATTCCTCTGTCAGTGTTATGGTAAATGTACTTCATCGGTAACTAAGTTCAATCAGTTGCAAGGACACTGTTAATAAACACAAAACACAAACTGTGTAAATATTAATTAAAGACAGAACTTATCGCTCTACAATCGGCTTTACATTCGCCGGTAAAAATTCTTTGTGTTAAGTCCATATATACGGAGGAGATTTGTGCACTTCAGTAACCTCGAGCCGGTCAGGTCAACATAGGAGGGTTTTTTTATGTCACATCAGTCTGTAGTGGGCCATGGCCTCCTCACTATTGTGACTCACATTCACACTAAGACACACCGCACTCAGTAGGATTCCTCTGGACGAGTGATCTGCCCGACACAAGACAACTCTCCCTGTCAACACACAACACTCATAATAGGCATACGTACATGCCCCTGGCGGTATTCTAACCCGTAATCCCAGCAAGCGAGCAGCCGCAGATCCACGCCTTAGTCAGCGTGGCCTCCGGTATAGGCTCAAAATGAAACGATACACTACGTTATTAAGAATGTTTCAAACGTTTATTTTATGTAGCGTCGAATGAGATGAAAATATATAAACATTAGTGGCAAGTACCAATTTAGAAATGGCCCTCATGTCCTATTTGAAATTACAACCACGACATTAGTAAGAAAAGTCCGAAAATAAAGAAAACTGATATGCATATTGACGCTCAAAACAGCTTTCTAAACCATTGACCATTTTGGTAGTAATACACGTAGTAGTAGTAGTAGTAGTAGTAGTAGTAGTAGTAGTAGTAGTAGTAGTAGTATTAGTAGTAGTAGGAGGAGGAGGAGGAGGAGGAGGGGAAAGGGGTGGAGGAGGGGAAGGAAGTGGAGGAGGTGTAGTAATTAACATTTTTAATGATTTTACCCCACATCACAT
>Ga0136643_10012778_pt1 | contig 12528 bp, 7 predicted proteins | sample TergutLab28metaG_FD_96883 | JGI IMG/M metagenome (GOLD analysis project Ga0136643, IMG submission 96883) | Labiotermes labralis P1 segment gut microbial communities from Petit-Saut dam, French Guiana - Lab288 P1 (version 3) (version 3) | ecosystem: Host-associated > Arthropoda: Insects >...
CCCGCACCCGGACTCCGCCCTCCCGCGCCGGGACGCCGCGGTCCTGAGCCGGGAGGCCGCCCCCGCCCCGCGCAGGGTGCGCCGGGTCCCGTCCTGGGCCATCCAGGACGACGACACCGCCGAACGGTTCGGCGCGGCCCCGACCGGAGCCGTGCCCCCGCCGGCAGCCCCGACCCCGGCCGGACCGGCGCCCGCCAACGCGCCCTCCCTCGGCCGCAAGGTCCGCTCCGCGGCCCGCTGGAGCCTGATCAACACGGTCGTCATGCGGCTGGGCAACTTCGCCACCGGCATCGCCCTGGCGCGCTTCGCCCTCGGGCCCGCCGCCTGGGGCGTCTACGGCATCGCCCAGACCGTGCTGCTGGTCCTGCTGGCCGCCAACGAACTCGGCGTCGGCCTGGCGATCATCCGCTGGGACGGTGACGCCCGGCGGTTCTCGCCGACGGTCCTGACCCTGAGCACCGCGTCCAGCACCCTGGTGTACGCGGCCCTGTTCTTCTCCGCGCCGGCCGTGGCGCGCACCGTCGGCTCGCCGGACGCGGCATGGGTGCTGCGGGTGATGTGCCTGTGCGTCGTCCTCGACGGCATCGCCCAGGTGCCCGCGGGGTTCCTCACCCGGGAGTTCGCGCAGGGCAGGCGGATGCTCATCGACGCCGCCAACTTCGTGACCAGCACCGGGATCACGCTGCTGCTGGCGTTCGGCGGCATGGGCGCGATGAGCTTCGCCTGGGGGTCGGTCGCGGGCAACGTCGTGGCCCTGACCGGGTTCTGCCTCGCCGCGCCCGGCACCCTGCGCTTCGGCTGGGACCGGGACCAGGCACGGGCGCTGCTGCGCTTCGGGGTGCCGCTGGCCGGCGCCAGCCTGCTCGCGCTGTGCGTGGTCAACCTGGACACCCTGGTGGTCGGCTCCACCCTCGGCAAGGTCTCGCTCGGCTTCTACGTCCTCGCCTTCAACATCTCCGGCTGGCCGGTGCGGATCATCTCCGAGGCCGCGCGCCGGGTGTCCTTCGCGGGCTTCTCCCGGCTCGCCGGCTCCCCGCGGGGGCTCGCCGAGGGCTTCAGCCGGGCGCTGGGCGTCCTGGTCACCGGCACCGTCCCGCTGTGCGTGCTGCTCGGTGCGCTGGCCGCACCCGTCGTCGAACTCGTCTACGGCAGCACGTGGGTTCCGGCGGCCCGCGCCCTGCCGTGGCTGATGGCCCTCGGGCTGATCCGGATCGGCTGCGAACTCGCCTACGACTGCCTGGTGGCGGTGGGCCGCCGCCGCTCGCTGATCGGCGTGCAGGCCCTGTGGCTCGCCGCCCTGTTCCCGGTCCTCGTCGTGGCGGCCCACCTGCACGGCATCGTCGGGGTCGCGCAGGGCCATGTCCTGGTGGCCGGCGGGATCGTTGTCCCGGTGTTCCTGCTCGCCCTGAGCCGGGCCGGCATCAGTGTCCGCTGGATCGCCAGGGCGTGCTCCTGGCCCTTCCTGGGCGGCGCCGTGATGGCCGCGACCGCTCTGCTCCTCGAACGGAGGTTCGGCGACAGCCGGCCCGCGCTCGCCGCGACGGCCGTGGTCGCCCTGGCCGCGTACGCGCTGTGCGTCTGGCCGAGCCGTCAGTTCCTGCGCGGCACCGCGCCCACCGACTCCCCCGCGAGGTAACCCGCATGCCCGCACACCGAACCCCGGCCCACGCGACCGGCCCCGATCCGGCCGGCGCCCGGTCCCGCCCCCGCCGCCGGGGCCTGGTGGCGCTCCTCGCCGCCGCAGCCGTGCTGGCCGCGGTCCTGTCCGTGCTGGTGGCCACCCGCTCAGGTGCGGGGGACCCGGCGTCGGGCGGCTGCCCGGTGGAGGCGCTCACCTGCGCCCCGGGCCAGGCCGATCCCGCCGACTCCCGCTCCCCGAGCGCGAGTTCGGGTTCCCCCGCGGCCGGCGACGCCGCCCGGACCTCCGGCATCGAGCGCGGGACGCCCACCCGGGATCCCGCGCCCGGCCAGGACCCGTCCGCGAGCGGCACCGCGTCCCCGGGCGGCCGCTGCGCCTCGTTCTCCGCGTGCGGCTTCCCCGACGCGCACAGCACCGGCCCCCGGCTGTCCATGACCCCGCACCGCACCGGCGCCATGACCGTCAGGAAGGACGGCACGGTCATCCGCCGCTGGGACATCACCGGGTCCCTGGACATCTACGCCAACGACGTCACCGTCATCGACAGCCGGATCACCTCCGACAACTGGTGGGGCGTCAACCTGAGGTCCGGCTACCACGGCCTGCGCATCCTGCACACCACCATCACCGCGGTGCCCGGCAAGGGACCCGACAACGGCGGCGTGGACTACGCGGTGTCGAACATGGGGACCAGCTCTGTCGAGGTCGGCTGGTGCGACGTGTCGGTGTTCGGCGACGCCCTGTCCATGGGCCAGGGCGACCTGCACGACAACTACGTCCACGACATCACCCCGTTCCGCAACCTCGGCGGCGAGTGGCAGCACACCAACGCGGTGATCAGCAACGGCGGCGGCACCGGCGGGCTGACCATCCGGCACAACACCCTGCTCAACCCGACGCCGGTCGACCAGGGCGCCTCGGGCAGCGTCGGCCTGTTCGCCGACACCGGACCCGTCACGGCCGTCACCGTCCAGGACAACTGGCTGGCCGGCGGCGCCTACGCGCTCTACGGCGGCGGCCAGGGCGCCACCGGCGTGAAGGTCACCGGGAACATCTTCTCCACCGAGTACCACCCGGGCTCGGGCGGCTACGGTCCCGTCGCCGCCTGGAACGCGGGCGGTTCGGGCAACGTCTGGAGTGACAACCACATGTCCGACGGAAGACCGGTCGTCCCGGGGGCGACCTCGTGACCGCGGCCGGGGCGCACCCGGACCGGGCCGCCCGCGGCCTGCGCACCGTACTCCGGCTGCCCTGGACGGTGCTCAAGCGGGCGTTCGGCTGGATCGTGCTGTTCGAGCTGCGGAACAAGGTGCTGCTCGCGCCCTCCGGCGTGCGGCTGCGCCGGCTGGTCGACGCCGAGATCGCCAGGATCAGGACGACGCTGCCCGCCCTGCCGGAGCCGCTGGTGGTCACCGCGATCCCCACCTACCGCCGCCCCGAGGAACTGGCGGTCGCGGTGCGCTCGGCGCTCGCCCAGACCGTCCGCGACCAGCTGGTGGTCGTGGTCGACGACGGCTCCGGCACCCTGCCGGAGGCCCGGCTGCCCGACGACCCGCGGCTGGTCACCGTCGCCATGGAACGCAACTCCGGGGACTGCGGCGTCGTCCGCAACGTGGCGATGCGCCTGACCAGGTCGCGCTACGTGGCCTTCCTCGACGACGACAACGTGTGGGCGCCGGACCACCTGGCGACCGCCCTGGAGGTGCTGGAGGCGCCGGACGGCCCGGACGCGGTCTACACCGCGGTCCGCCGGGTGCTGCCCGACGGCTCCGAGCACGACGTGCTGTCCGTGCCCTGGGACCGCCGGCGCAACGCCCGGGAGGCGTTCGTCGACATCAACGCGTTCGTCGCGCGCCGCGTCCCCGGGATGCGGTTCAGCTGGCTGTACCGGCCCAAGGGCGTACTGCCGCGCGAGGACTGGGAGTTCGTCCGCCGCTACTCGCGCGGGCGCACCCTGCGGCACATCCCGCACGTCACCGTCGAGTACCTCGTCAACCCGACCAGCTTCTTCACCCAGTGGTAGGCCCGGCGGCCGCCCGATCCTCCGTCCAGCCGTGCCCGGCCGAGCCGGGCGCACCGACCCCAGGTGGTTGACCGATGCCCCACACCCGCGCGCTGCGCAACCGTTTCGTCGACGCCCCGGGATCGGTGGGCGAACGCCTGCGGGCGGCCCGCTGGGAACGCTTCCGGCGGCTGTTCCCCGGCATGGCCGGGATGACCGTGGTGGACCTCGGCGGCACGGCCGACATGTGGCTGCGGGCGCCGGTGCGCCCCCGGCACGTCCACCTGATCAACCTCGAACCGCACCCGGCGGACCTGCCCGACTGGATCAGCGCGGAGAACGCCGACGTCACCGACCCGGCGGTGGCCGCCGGACTCGGCTCCTACGACCTGGTGTTCTCCAACTCCACCATCGAGCACGTCGGCGGCCACAGCCAGCGCCGCCGGTTCGTCGCCGCGGTGGACGGCCTCGCGCCGCTGCACTGGATCCAGACGCCGTACCGGTACTTCCCGGTCGAGCCGCACTTCGTCGCGCCCGGCTTCCAGTTCCTGCCGCTGGCGGCCCGGGCCCGCCTGGTGCGGCACTGGCCGCTGACGCACAGCAGGCCGGGCAGCCCGCAGGAGGGCATGGACGCGGTGATCAACATCGAGCTGCTCACCCGTGCCGAGATGCGCTACCTCTTCCCCCGCTCGACGCTGCTCAGCGAGCGGGTGCTCGGCGTCACGAAGTCGCTGACAGCGGTGCGCGCGGAGCGGGACCCGGCGCCCGGCGCAGCTGCGAAGGACTGACCAGCGCGGCCGCCGCCGCCCGGCTCGGCGCCCTCCCCAGCGCCGCCCGCGAGGTCTCGCGCAGCAGCACCGCCGCCCAGAACGCCGCCGTGGCCGCGGCGCCGTGCCGGCGGCGGTGCAGCCGGACCCGGTTGAGCGTCAGCAGCGTCCACAGGAACGGCGAGACCCGCGAGTCGCCGCCCAGGTGCACCGCCGTGGCCTGCGGCTGGAGCCGGGTGGCGAACCCCGCGTCGCGGGCCCGCAGGCAGTACTCCGTCTCCTCGGAGTAGAGGAAGAACGACTCGTCCCAGGGGCCGCACGCCTCCAGGCAGTCGCGGGACAGCGCCATGAGCGCGCCCGTCGCCCAGTCCGCGCGGGTCGGCGCGGTGTACGCGGCCGGGTCGGTGACCAGCTCGCTCAGCCGCGGGAAGCGGCCCGCGCGGGTGTTGCCGATCACCGCCTCCCCGAACGCCCGGCCCACGCTGGGCTCGCGGCGCAGCGAGCGGACCACCGAGCCGTCCGCCTCGCGGAGCACGGGCACGCTGATCCCCACCGTCGCCCCGTCGGGCAGGGCGGTGCCGAGGGCGTCCACCAGCAGCCGGGCACAGCCCTCGCGCATCCTGATGTCCGGGTTGCAGACCATCGCCGCCCTGATGCCGCCCTCCCATGCGGCGGTGGCGCCCAGCGCCGCGTTGACGCCCGCGGCGTACCCGGCGTTGCGGCCGGTCTGGATGACGGTCGCGTCCGGCGCGAGGGCGCGCACCACCTCCACCGTGCCGTCCGCCGAGTCGTTGTCGGCGACCACCAGCCGCCAGTCCAGGCCGGCCATCGCCGCGGGCAGCGAGGCGAGGAACTCCGGCAGCACGGCCGCGCTGTTCCAGGTGACGACGAGCACCGCGACCGGCCCTTCGGCCTTCGGGATCAGGGGCATCAGGACTCCACGAGTTGGGGTGGGTTGGGGCGTGCGGCGGTCCCGTCCCCGGCCGGCGTGCCGGTGGTGGCCGGGGTGGCGGTCCGGGCAGCGGGGGAGTCCGCCGGCGGCTGCGGCGCCGCCGCCTCCCGCCGCAGGAATCCCAGGTAGCTGCCGCCCGCGCCGAGGGTCACGAAGAACATGCCGGCGAACATCGGGAACATCAGCGCGTCGAACGTCGCGCTGATCACCAGCGCCACCACCGCCGAGGCGAAGAACGCCTGCCCCAGCTCGCGGTCCGACTCCGTCCTGGCCAGCCGGCGGATCGCGCCGCCGTGGTGGATCCCGGTCAGGTACAGGGCGAGCAGGGCCACCAGGCCGAGCATCCCCATCTCCGCGAGCGTGAGCATGTACTGGTTGTCGGTGAAGAAGTACAGATCCGGCGTGAAGGTGCCGAACCCCTGCCCGAACAGCGGGTGTTCGCGCAGGTACGGCACGATCGCCGAGTACTTCACGGTGCGCGCCTGGGTGCTGCTGTCGGAGTTCGACAGGAACGTCGAGAACAGGTTGAGGATGGTGCCGATCAGACCGGGGATGATCACCTTCAACGCACCCACCGACACCAGCAGCACGCCGATCGCGCCCCAGCGCCGCTGCGGCTTCCACCGCGGCACCATCACCAGGACCACCAGGAGCGCGCCGATGATCGACGTCCGCGAGACGGTCAGCGGCAGCGCGCCGCCCATCGCCACCACGGGGCCCCAGCGCCGGACCACGCCCGCGTGCCGGCGCACCGGGTCGAACGCCTGCTGCACGGCGAACGGCACCAGGATCGCCAGCATCCCGGCGAACTCCAGGGACTGCGCGGTGGTCGACCGCGGCCTGACGAACGAGCCCCGGTCCAGGGTCCGTACGCCTGCGACGCTCGACTGCAGGCCGGGGACGTGGATCGAGTCGGCGATGTTGGTCGCGGTGAAGAAGTCCCAGTAGCCGATCGCGGCCACCACGCTGCCCATCACCACCAGGCGCCGCATCAGCGTGTCCAGCCGCTCGCGCTCGTGGATCCCGGCGGTGGTCAGCACCACGAGGGACACCCACACCAGCAGCCCGATCAGGCCGCGGTCGGCGGCCAGCACCTCCTCGTGCGAGGCGGAGCGCGCGCCGTCGGCGATGTAGGCCATCAGCACCGCCGCCGCCAGCAGGCACATCACCAGCCGCGGCCCGCGGGTGCCGGGCGCCGGCGTGACCCGGCCGGTCAGCCAGGACGCGACGTACCAGAGCAGCCCGGTCAGGGCGAAGACGTTCGCCGGGGTGCCCACCCCGCCCAGCGCGGGAAGGTCGAGGTTGGAGGGGATGAAGAACGCCAGTGCCATGTACCCGGTCAGCCACGTGGTGGAGTCCAGGGGCCGCCGCAGCAGGCCGGGGCGCCGCGGCCCGCGGGTCCGCCGCGTCCGGCCGTGCCGCGTCCGGCCGTGCCGTGCCGGGCAGCCCTGCGGAAGGCCCTTGCGGCGGCGCCGGGCCAGCGCGGCGCTCTCGGCCGCGAAGGACAGGAAGAAGCCGCCTGCGGTGCCGGCGATCACCACGGCCGCGACGAGCTGGTAGCGGCTCTTGAGTCTGGTGACCGGCTGCTGCGGCAGCACGATCGGCGTGGCGCTGACGTAGTACTGCGGTGCGATCTTGTCCGAGGCCTGGAGGGCCCGCAGTTGCTCGCCGGCGAAGGAGGTGAGCGTCGTCGTCTCGTTGAGCACCTTCGCGCGCTCGGTACCGGTGACGGCGAGCGACAGCAGCGGGCCCGAGGCGTTCGGCGCGAACCCGACGGTGTAGCGGTCGGTGACGCCCAGGTCGTGCAGGGCCTTCGCGGCGTCGCTGGACTGCAGCGTCCTGATCAGCACGTCGGCGGTGACGACCAGGGAACCGCCGGCGTTGGCGATGGGGTTGCCGTACGCCGGCGCGGGCTTGGCCGCGGCCCGCGAGTCCAGCAGCGACACCGAGCTCTGCGACTGGTACGAGACCGGGACCGCCGCGTACAGGTACCCGCCCGCCAGCAGTCCGGCCAGCAGCAGCGGCAGCATCACGTACCAGCGGCGGCCCAGCACGCCGAGGATCTCACCCAGGGTCACGCGTCCCTCCGCGGGGGTGCGTTGCGGCGGTTTCCGGTGTTTCCGACCGGGGTGCCCGATCCGGTGGCGGGGCGCCGCGCGGGCTGCCAGTATCGGAGCCGGCAGGAGGAGGCGGAGTGTCCCCGGAAGAAGTGGTCCGCGCGCTGGTGCGCCGCTGGTACGTCCTGCTGCTGGCCCTCGCACTGACCGCTGTCGGCGCCTACCACGAGCTGAAACCCCCGCTGACGTACCGGAGTTCGGCGGTGGTCGTGCTCAAGCCGCCGGTCACCGACAACCAGCCCAACCAGTTCGCGAACCTGCAGCCGCCGCTCGCCGTCGTCTCGCACGCGGTCGTCGAGCAGCTGCAGTCGCCGTCCGGCGCCGCGCAGTTGCGGGCCGCGGGCGTGACCGGCGCCTACCGGCTGCTGCCCCGCAACAGCGGCACCAGCGTGACCCCGGCCTACCTGATCCCCTCGCTCCAGGTCCAGGCCGACGAGCCGGACCCCGCACGCGCCGACGCCACGGTGCGGACGATCATCGCCGCCTACACCCGGCAGGTGGACGTGCTGCAGGACGCCCAGCACATCGCCGCCGCCTCGCGGATGAGCGTCGACCTGCTGGTGCCGCCCAACGCCGTTCAGGTGACCGGCACCAAGAGCCGGGCGCTGGCGGGCGTGGCGCTGGCCGGGCTGGTCGGCGGCACGCTGTGCGCGCTGTGGACCGACCGCCTCCTCGGGCGCCGCACCGCGGGCCGCACCCGCCGGCTGCCCTGGCGCAGGACGCCCACCACCGCTCCCGCGCCCGCCCCTCCCGTCCCCGCGCCGCGCTGAACCGGGGGACGGGCACCCACCGGACGCCTCACCCCCCGGACGTCCCGCCCCCGGACTCCCGGCACCCCGACTGCCGGCTCCCGGACGTCCCGCTCCCGGACTCCCCGCCGTCCAACGCCGCGCCATCAGATGCCCCGGCGCTTCCACGACTGCCACCAGAGCCACTCCCGGCCCCGCTCGGCCACCGCCGACAGCACCAGCGGCTGCAGGTACGGCATGGCCCGCGCCCCGACCCTGCGGCGCATGCGCAGCCCCCGGTACTCCGGCAGCCGCTCGACCGCGGGCAGGCAGTCCCGGGCGAACGCCACCAGCTCGTCCACCGGGACCACGGTGGTGCGCCCCCGGTCGTACGCGCGGCAGGCGCGGCGCAGCGCCGCCCGTGCCAGCCTGGTGTGCACCGTCGCCGACAGCCGCCCGGCGTCCGGGAGCCGGTCCCCGCACTTCTCCAGCACCGCCTCGTACGCGGCCCTGCGCTGCCGCAGGTCGTCGAGCTGGCCGCCGAAGTCGGTGGTCGACATGTTCGCGCCGTGCACCCGGTAGTACGCCTGGTCGGCGCCGCGGACGTAGCCGACGTCGGCGTGCGCCGCCAGCCGCATCCACATCTCGATGTCGCCGGCGTGCGGCAGCCGCGGATCGTAGCCGCCGACCGTGCGTTGCAACTCGGTGCGCACCACCACCTCGGGGGAGGTGATGCACCCCGTGCCCTCGCGGAACCTGCGCTCCAGCCACCACCGGCCCGGGTAGACGGCGGTGCCGCCGCCGGCGGTGCGGGCCGGCGGCAGCGGGCCGCCGTGCGTGAAGCGCAGCGGCCTGCCGTAGGCGAAGCCCACCTCGGGGTGGGCGTCCAGCAGCGCCGCCGCCCGCACCAGCGCGCCCGGCACCAGCCGGTCGTCGGCGGACAGCAGCACCGTGTAGTCGCCGTCGGCCCACTCCAGCAGGCCCTCGTTGTAGGTGGCGATGTGCCCCTTGTTCTTCTCGTGGACGCGCACCTCGATCCTCGGGTCGGAGGCCGCCAGGGCGCGGGCGGCCTCCGCCGAGTCGTCGGGTGACGCGTCGTCGATGATCAGCACCCGGACGTCGAGGCCCTCCTGTTCGTCCAGCACGCTGCGCACGCAGTCGGCCAGGAAGTGGCCGTACCGGTAGCAGGGGATCACGACGCTGACGCTGCCCATCGTTGGTGTGCCCGCCTCCTCGGTCTACCGGGACTCGGTGGTGGTGCCGTCGAGCGGTGCCGGCGGCAGGGTGGTGCTGAAGATCGGCGCCACCCAGTAGTTGGCCGACCCGTAACTGCTGTTCGGGAAGGCCGTGTCGGATCCGTAGCGGTACAGGCCGTTCTGGCTGCCCGCGGTGTCGGCGGTGGCCGTCAGCGGGTACGACTGGTGGGCGCTGGCGAAGTAGCCGCCGTCCACCGCGTAGTTGCCGTTCGGCGCGTGGTACGAGACGACGTACGACGTGCCCGCGGTGATCGGCACCGGGTTGGCGAAGGTGAGCAGTTGCCAGCCGGACGCGGTCTCGCTGGAGAACGTCCCGGTGGCCAGCTGCGTGCCGTCCGCGGACCAGACGCTGCCGGTGTGCGTGCCGGTGTTCCCCGCTCCCTTGTAGAACGTGACGCCGGTGATCCAGCCGGTCACCGCCGAGGTGAACCGGGCGCCCAGCTCGACGGAGTTGGTGTCGTCGGTGACGTCGGCGACGGCCGGCGTGGCCGACTGCGGCCACAGGGTGCAGGGGCAGGTCACCGCCGGCGGGCTGGTGCTGGTGGTGAACGACCAGGTCGCCGGGTCCGCCATGTGGTTGCCCCACAGGTCGTCCGCCTGCACGGACGCGGTGTACGTGGTGGCGAGCGCCAGTTGGGTCGACGGGGTGAACGTCAGGCTGTTCGCCGCCGTGGAGGTCCTGGCCCCCGGCACGCTGTGGCCGGCCGCGTCCTTGAGACTGAACACCACCGAGCCCGCGTCCACCGGCTCGCTGAAGTTCACCGTCACCGGCGAGGTGATGGAGATGCCGACCGAACCGGACGTGGGCGAGGTGCTGGTCACCGCGGGCGGCACCGTGCTGGCCGACGAGGTGTCGAGCACCGCGTCCACCCAGTAGTTGGTGCCACTGGACTCCGAGGTGGGAAAGCCGCCCGACGCGCCGTAGAGGTACACGCCGTCGGCGCCGTCCGTGCCGGACTTCAGCGCGGTCAGCGGTGCCAGGCCGGCGTCGGAGCCGGTGAAGTAGCCGGCGTCGTAGGAGTATCCGCCGTTGGGCGCGAAGTAGGAGGCGATGTACGTGGTGTTGGCCTTCACCGGCACCGGGGTGGCGAAGTTCATCTGCTGCCAGCCGGAGGCCGTCTCGTTGGTGAAGGTGCCGGTGGCCAGCCGCTGGCCGCTCGCGCTCCACAGGCTGCCGGTGTGCGTGCCGGTGTTGTAGGGCGCCTTGTAGAAGCGGATGCCGGTGATCGACCCCGGCACGCTGGTGCGGATCTTCACGCCGAGCTCGACCGCCCCGCCGTCACCGCTGTTGACCACGGCCGGGACCGTCGTCGAGGGCCACACCGAGCACGGGCACTGCTGCGGGCCGACGGTCAGCGGCACGGTGGCCGCCGTGCCGGTGTTCACGCTGTCGTCGACCGCGCGCACCTTGATCTGCGGGGTGCCGGTGGCGGTCGGCGTCCACGAGTAGCTCCACGAGGTGAGGCCGTTCGCGGCCTTCCAGGTGCTGCCGCCGTCGGTGGAGACCTCCACCCGGGCCACCACGCCGCCCGCGTCGGCGGCGGTGCCGGTGATGGTGACCGGCCGCAGCGCGGGGACGGTGCTGCCGACCGGCGGGCTGGTGACGGTCACCACCGGGCCCGCCGTGTCGGTGGAGGCGGTGGCCGCGACCAGCCCGCTCTGCAGCGTCTTGGGCTGGATGCCCATGTCCGCCAGCAGGTTGACGGTCGCCTGCTGCATCCGCTTGTCCTCGGTGACCACCGTGTCGTCCGGGTTGGCGGTCGGCACGTTCGTCAGGCCCCACGACCACTGCACGGTGCCGGCGCCGAACACCAGGGCGTGCGAGGTCGGATCGCGGAACTCCACCAGGTTGTGGGTCGCGGTGCCGTTGCCGTAGGTGTTGCCGTAGTCCAGCCGGTACTTGCCGTCGGTGATGTCCACGGTGGTGGACGACAGGTCGATCTGCCCGGCCGGCCGGGTCGGGCTGTCGGCGATGTCGCTGTCCCACTCGTAGCCGAGCGTGCCCACCGGGAACGTCGCCGTCTGCGCGGGGGTCAGGCTCGCCACCGTTGTGTTGCGCCACAGCCGCAGTCTGGCGTAGGCGCCGGGCACCGTGATCGCGTCGCTGCGGTAGCCGTTCACCGTGAACAGCGAGCCGGTCAGCACGTTCTGCGGCTGGTAGGTGTCGCCCTTCGCCGCGCCGCCCGGGTCGAGGAAGGCGCCGGTCCAGGTGCTGGTCGGATCGGGGATGCCGTCGGGCGAGGCGAGTTCGAGCTTGGTCTCCTTGTAGCAGATCAGGGTGCGGCCCGAGGTGCTCGTGCCGTCGATGCTCGGCGCGAACCGGGTCTTCCACGACACCTCGTTGCCGCTGAAGAACGTCTCGTTCACGCCCGCCTTGCGGGCGTTGAGCACGTTGGTGAACTGGTCCTGGGTCCAGTACTCGTCGTGCCCGGAGGACATGAACATCGTGTGGTTCGCCAGGTCCGCGGGCCGGGTGGACACGTCCAGCCCGGACAGGTAGCTCACGTCGTAGCCGTTGCGCTCCAGCCAGTACAGCATCTCGAACTCGGAGCCGTAGACGCCGTTGTCGCCGCCGATGTCCAGCGGGCGGTTGTAACTCACCTGGTAGGCACGGCCGTCGGGCGCGGGCCCGTCACCGTCGTACAGGTTGCGGCCGCCCCACTTGTTGTACGCCTGCCACGTCTCGTCGTCGGTCTGCACCACGATCGCGGAGTGGCTGGAGTCGTTCCGCACCACGAACGGGTACGGCATCACCCCGTTGCCGTCGACCTGGTCGAAGTTCGCGATGTACAGGCCCGACACCGCGTCACCGGGGATCGTCCAGGACGCGGTGGCCGGCCAGTTGCCGCAGTCGATCAGCCCGGCGCTGTTGCTCGCGCACTGCAGCGGCTTGCCCTGCGGCTCGCCGTCGACCACGGTGTTGTCCGGCGGGCTGCCCGGCGTGCCGTCACGGGTGAAGTTCGCCGGGTAGGTGGCGGCCGCCTGCGCCGCCGTGGACAGCTGGCGTGCCCCATCACCGCCGTAGTAGCCGAGGCGGAACACCTCGACGTGGTAGGCGACGGGGGAC
>Ga0136643_10012779_pt1 | contig 12528 bp, 5 predicted proteins | sample TergutLab28metaG_FD_96883 | JGI IMG/M metagenome (GOLD analysis project Ga0136643, IMG submission 96883) | Labiotermes labralis P1 segment gut microbial communities from Petit-Saut dam, French Guiana - Lab288 P1 (version 3) (version 3) | ecosystem: Host-associated > Arthropoda: Insects >...
TATCCATCTATCTATCCATCCTTCCATTTATCCATCCATCTATCTATCTATCCAGCCATCTATCTATCCATCAATCTATCCATCTATCCATCCATCCATCTATCTATCTATCTATCTATGTAAACACTCTCTATGTATCTATCTATCTATCTATCTATCTATCTATCTATCTATCTATCTATCTATCTAAACACTCACTCTCTCTATCTCTCTCTTAGCAATGTCTGTGCCGCAGCAAGACGGTTCCTACCGCTCGGAATTGAATCACTGAGGGTCTCCGACCACACTTCCTTCACCACTTTCTGTCCCTAGGGACCAGACGAACCTCCGTTATTTGCTCCGTCGCAACGACAATTTCATCTGCTTGCAATTTCCTGTCCAGCCTGTGTATCCGTGACCCACAAAACCAATCCCTCGGTGATGTCCCTGTGGACAACCCAACTACGACCCCTTTGGGTCACTACAACGACAGTGCAATGACTCTCACATTTAAGGATCCAGCATCCAAAACAAATGAGGCTTCAAATTCTCAAGTCGCTATCAAGATCACGCTCATCTGGAATGTGACGCCGTGTGGTTAGGCAGACGATACAACAGCAATGGCAGCATGTGCTGCTGCCATTGTCAGAATACTATTGCACACTGTCGACAGAGGTAGAAAATTGCACCAACAGCTGATAAATTTGTACCAGAATGAATGTCATCACAAATCATCTTGTTGCACGCCATACTGTCCTAACCACTGATGTGATGACTCCGACTTCAGTACAGCTCGCAGCCCACAGAGCTATAGTCTAAACCAGCGTTACCCCAAGTGTGTTGCTCGCCGGCCCCTTTTGGCTTCGAACAATAACCACGGACCCTCACATCCATACACACGTAAATATAGAGTGTCCGGATGAGAGATGCCCAAAATTAAATTTAAATATCAGAACTCAATTTAGTAAGCTACAAACACATACACCTAGCATATGTAAGACAACAAAATTATTATTATATTTTTATATATTTTTATTTTATTTTATATATTTTATATTATTTTACCTTAATAAGAATTATTGTATCTCCTTTCGTGGGTACAGGAAATCGCTTAAATAGATATTCTAACCGTCATACGAAATAAACATAAACCCAATTAAGGACGTTTCGGGATTATTTTTAACAAAAAAGTATTCCCTTAATTAAAAAATTAAAAATTAAGTAAACTTTAAAGTAACCATTACTGAACTGTATCTACGGACCCCATGGGTCTCTTGGGGTTCACGGAGCACATTTTAGGAACCACTACGATAAATATCAGTACCAAGCAGCGTGTAGTAATATGTACCATATCGTCTAACACAAGATGAAGACAAAGGAAATGAAGAATAGAAAAGAGATTTTTGAGATTCGAGGAAAACAGGTAGAAAAAAAGGATACAGTCGGAACCGCAAACCTCCTCAATCCTATAACATATCAGCTGACTTCGCCGTCCGTTTTGAAACAGTGTTAGAGAATGGCTGGCTATAGAGAAACTGGAAAAAGAAAGGGAAAAAAAACAGAAAATAATCTAGTTTCTGGTGGGTGGGCGTTTGGGGGGGGGGGGGGGATAAAAAGGGTGAGACGAAACGAACTCCGGGTTCGCTTTCCAATAGCAAGTACGTACCGCGTGCGTCAGATACTTCTAAGGCTGATTTCACATAGCTGGCAGTAAATGAAGTCTACAAAGTGGCCAGTGATAGAAGGACGAGTAACAAACCTGTACAGGATTCAGAAGAAACCATTGCTGACCCCTGGAGATAACAACCCTGAATATACAGGGAGAAACTGAATAAAATACAGAAACCCCCCCCCCCTCAAACAGGCTAACCAATAACCCGGTAAAAAAATTCAAACCTCACACCCTTACAAAGTATTTTCAAAACTGACTGCATTAAAGCTGATGCATATTAAAATGTAGTTACAGATTGTCTTAAATGACAGCAAGCACTTCTCTTTCATTGTAACGTTTCATACGTTCTGAGAAGAAATTTTTAACTCCGAATATTTTTATTGCGAAAAGAGAAAAAAAAATTTTTTAACTCTTGAACGAGTGTTTCAGCTTAGCGTTCTTGACAACAAGCGAGGTTTTCGACGTACAATTTAGTTACACAACATCCAATTTTCGAAAGCAGAAAGTTCTATAGAATGAATCCCATTCCCGCTGTACATTAGCTTATTCGAATCACAATATCAACTTCGTCAGCTGGAGCACCTTTGACACAGTTGTGGTGAAAACATGAAGCATCTCCAATTACATTAAAAGGGTATTACACTCTGCAACAGAAACCGGAGCATTGAACATTTCATACATACAGGGTGATTCAATACTTTGGGAGGTCACTGTCACTGTGAGAAAAAAAACATTTCACATAGACATGTATCTAAATCTGAATGGTTATCGAGAGAGAGCTGTCTGAATCTACAGACCTGACTCCCTTAGCTTTTCATTTGGGGGTTTGTGTGACGAGAGTTTTACAAAAGAATGGTGGATAGACAAGACGAACTGCTCTCTCGCACTTTGTATGAGGCTGCCCGGATGCAGAAACGTGAAGATCAACTCAGAACAGCAAGCGATTTTCGCACGCGAGTTGCAAAGTGCACTAAGGATGAAGGTGAGATTTTCGAGCACTTATTGTGAAGTGTAAGAAATCTGTCACTTCTCTATAACAAATTCGTCATTCAAACATTTAATTAAAAGTAACATTAAACTCACAGTAAGTAATTTCTCTTTGTTTATTACCATTTACATTTATTTTGTATTTGTAGATTCAAACAGTTCCATCTCGGTAGCCAAACAGAATTATGCGTATGTGCATGCAAACTTCTTTCTTACAATGACCGATACCATCACTTCCCAAAATAATGAACTTCTCTTCTGAAACGTTCTGTATTTTGTACTATCATAAACTCGTACTTTTACAGCCATTTTTGTTCTACGGTTGTGAAAAAATGGTGCACGTCTGAGGAGAAGAAAGTTATGTTAAATATGTGGGAGAGAAAAATTTGATGGAAGACTGGAAATAAGTGGAGGAGCAGGTACGGAGACAGAACTAACCACGAAGTGAGCGAAATATACAAAACTCCAGTCTGGTAAAGGATATTAAAAGCGAAAGTTTTGAGTGGCTGGTACATGTTATAAGAATATATGAAGCCATGGAAACTTTTGAAAGAATGCCAGCACTTACAGCAAGTGCAGCTGATAAGTCTGTGGTGGCTGCTAGGTAGAGAATGGGATATAGGGACTGAATGTAACTAGACAGGTGAAGAAAAAATTGATGGGCAAGAATGGGTATCTGATGCAGCGACGAGCAAGGTTCTTGGGATTTAGAATCAAGGGATAAGTGAATGGTTAAATAATAGATAAATTAACAGATAAGTTAATAAATAAGGTAATAAATAAATAAATAAGGAATTAAATCCCGTTTAAATATAGAAATGAAATATGAGCTGTTGTCAATATCATTACTGAATGTCCAGTATAATTTATGTTAGGAAAACACCAATATAAACAAAAGCTGCCAAAAAGCACCTATCAGTGGGCGAGAAATCACCGTACTCCTTCCTTACCGTGTTGTGCTGCATGTGCACGCCACATGTTGCGGTATACTGTAAAACTCTATAAAGTGATGTCTGACAACACTGTATCTGTATGCGCACGCAGTATGCCGTGGTACACTGCACACAGCATACCAGGCCACACGATAATTAACGTAGAGGTGTGGTGATTTCTCGGCCACTCTGTGTAATATACGACTAACGCTACAAGACAGAGCCTCGCCCGTCAAAGAACAATTAATCTTCTTCCATGACCATGCACTAATAATTACACTCATAATCATCACAACAGTATTTTACACCATAATCAGAATTGTCCAAAACAAACAAACTAGACGATTCATCCTAGAAGGACAAATAATTGTAACTGTTTGAACAATTGCGCCTGCAGTCATCCTAGTATTTATTGCAATCCCATCCCTGCGCCTACTATACTTAATAGATGAAATCCACAATCCAGTGATAACATTAAAAACAGCTGGACACCAATGATACTGAAGTTATGAATATTCAGACTTTACAAAACTTGAATTCGAAAAACATTTCCGTGCGAGGTTCTCACAGCAGTTTCGCTGAAATGCAAGCATTCATGTTTCGTTGTTTCGACAGATAAACAGTACGTGATGTTCCGAAGGATCAGATCTTATTAAGTGGTGAGTCCGACTATTGCAATCATAGTCGTCCTGGGTCTTCCTTACTAACGAGATGTAAAAGCGTACAAACGAGTACTTGTCCCTTGTTCGCGCCATGAAGGCGTATGGAAGAGCTGAGGTGCAGTGCGGCTTGTACAAAATGTCGGTATTACATGGAGGTTAGTCAGCTTCACACCCTGGCCGCTCTACCCCCGGGAAAAGTGACCTCGCTTTTGACTGAATAGCAAGCCGGTTGTGCCCCTAGAATCGGTATAGACGCTTGGGAGTAGAGAAAATTTCCTTGCCTCTGCCTTTCCAGCCGTATTTTAGTCACTACACCGACTGAGCCAGCCCGGCTCCCATCCTCGGATGAGAGCGGACATTAATTGACGCAAAAGAAAAGAGGCGATGTACAACAACGTAACATTGGGGCGAGTTCGCTTATCCATTGTTGTCACGGAATAGCAATAAGTTACATAATCTGAGTGTATGTCTATATATCCTTTGGCATCCAGGATGCAAAGCGCATGCGCCGTATTATATTGTCATCTGTGGTCTGACACGTTCCACCATTTATTTCCACATTATTTCACAAATGGCACGATTTTCGGAAAGAAACATTACTGAACATAATATGTGTGTTTTGATTTGCTTGAAATTTTGTCCGAAAAATGTATCTTTCCAAGAAGAAACAACGGTGGTATTATCATGAACGTATAGCGGTCTTTATCTAACGTATCCGTTATTCTCGTTTGATTTTAAAGGAACTTGAATATTTTCCACCAATTTTCGTAAAACACCAACATCAAATTTCATGGAAATTCGTCCCGTGGGAGCACGGTTGCTCATACGAAAGGAGAGACGGGCGGACAGAGAGACAGACACAGCCAGGCGAAGCTAATAGTCACTTTTCGCAATTTTGTGGACTCGCCTAAAACTAGAGTTCATAAGCGACAGCGACCATCCACAGTTGCTATTAACAGGACCACCATATAATGGCAGGCATGGCATAATGACTGTTTACTGTCACATTAAAAGCCCAACTGCATTACGTGGGTAACGTGAACAGTCTTTAAAGTTAAAGCCTGTGGTACAAATAGTGACCAGAATTACTTAAAACCCTGAAGACAAGGAGTAGCAGAGATATGTAATTCCATGGACATATCATTGCCAGAAATGCGTTCTAATGTGACAAAGTCATTTCAGCGGAAGTTGGTACTTTCTTTGTAACACAATTTTTTCTTTTTTGAATTTCAGCGCCTAAACCATCCTGAAAGATGCGTCTTGAAGCTTGCAAGATTCTCCGCATTCTTTAAAGAAGCGTCATTCCCTAGGGAGATACTTCAGAGATTATTAAAATCTGAAATTACAAGATTAAAATAGAATGTCTCCTTCACATTCCTTAAATTGTCCTTCTGTCTACCTACGTACAGTGGCATTCGAATTCATATAAGACTGACGATACGATACGATACGATACGATACGACCACGCAAGTTATATAGTCAGAATATTAAATACTGTATAAATTATATAAAAATATTATTTAAATATTTAATGACGTGACGCCATAGAATTGACACTGTTGCCAAGTTACCCTCAGGTACTAATAAATACTTTGCAGCTTCTAAGGAACGTACATTTCATAAAGAATTTTTATGAAAACTCAGATTTCGTAAAATACATTAATTTTTACAAAGCAGGACCTTCGTTGTGTTGCCAGCTGCCCATGAATACTCCCATTTATAACCGTATTTAAAAACCAGCGACTGGACTACACTGTCAATCAGTTGACACCTGTTTGTTTTAAGATCATCTTTAATATAATAATAATAATAATAATAATAATAATATTAAAGTTGATCTTAAAACAAGCCATACGTGCAATAAAAATTATTATTGCACGTATGGCTGCATCACTCAAACGGTGTTTTCCTTTCTAAGTTTCCGACTAAAATGTTGCACGTGCAGTGAAACCCCGATAGAGCTCCAACCTCAATTAGCGTCCATAACGGACTGCGAACAGAAACGCATGGTATGCAGTACCGCGATTGAGAGTAATTCTCTATATTAGTATATTATTAAACTGGAATCAGGGATATGGAAACTGATATGGATAGGGACAAAAACATGTGTTAGGAGTTCTGTATAAACTAATGTTAGACTTAAGAAACTACAAAATTGACGTTGTGACGATTATTTTATGTTACACACAAGGAACTTAAATTATACAAAATCTGTCTTTAAAGTACTGTTTTTCATAAACACGAAACTATGTAACTCCAAGAAGCATAATCCTTCTTGAAAAACTAACAGTTCCTTAAAAAGTCAAGAAATATCCAGCATTGTATTGAACCCCAATGTTCATCACCGCGTTCATAAGAACCCGCCAATTGTCCCACTCCTTAGGAAGATCAGTAAGTCCAAGCCAGCCTATTCTATTTCCTGAAGACCATTTTAATATTATCCTTCCATATTTACACCCAGGTCTTTCAAATGCACGCACATGAAATAGAATAGCAATTACATCCTGAGAGATAGGCCTACACAAATACAAACCTACTTATCACAGAACTATGCAGAATGAATTCTGTAGTTAATTTTACCCCTCGCTTTGTAACTTCCGAATACAAAACCTGCCTTAAACAAGATATATAGAGAGATGTTGCTATACAGTGATTGAAATCAATAGGACAGCAGCCTGTGTAAATGCTGGCGATGTAAACGTCTGTAGTCTTGATACATAACGGCAGACTTGCTGCATCTGCAACCATTTCTCTTTGTTTCCCGACGGGCACCAGGAAAAGTTTTGCAATATATCTACATCGCTACTGTTTGTGTCGGCATACCAAAAACGCAATTAAATTCCACGACTTGTGAAATTAAATTTAACAGCTTCATTACACTGTAACTTTATGCCAAATAAAATGCTTCTTTATCGTCTACCGAATTAAAAACGATGAACCCAGAATTAAGTACTGTCATCATTATCATGATCATTGTCGTCGTCGTCGTCGCCGCCGCCCCCGCCGCCACCATCACTGTTTAAGGCTTCCTGTTCCAGCCACCTAATACACAGGCTGATCCTTCTGTTTATATTTTACGGACTACATGAATTATGAAAGTAAACAGCGAAAATAACAGGAAATTGTTATTAAGAAAACCCTCATAGTGTTTGTAAAGTTTCCATTACATGATCTGAAAGCACGGTAAGAACTAACAAAAATCATAGGGTTCGTATTTTTCGAAGAACAAACTCCGCAACACTTAACTTTAAAGTGATCCTGACCCTATCATTCCGGGAATGTAAGGCAATTCAACTTTTTTTTTGGGGGGGGGGGGGAATTAAGGACGATTTTCCAAAAGAAGCGTTTAGTTTTTCGCAGGAAGATATTACTGGCGGGGCGAGAAATATTTTCAGAGAATGTGAGGTCTGCTTGGAAGCTGGAGTTCAGCAAGTAGGTCGAGACTGTTATTTGAATAAGATAAGCTGAACCGTAGCGATAAAACAGACTCGAACTTCTCGGCGGATGCAGGCTTCATAAGCGGTGAAGCTCCTGTGACAGCTACCGTGTTGTGGGACGTAATAAAAAGAAGGTCCTCTATTTATACATTTCTATTATTCGAAGTCGTTACTACATAATATCTCGGAGGAAAGTAGATATGCGAATTGAGTTCTTACTTAATTTCTTATGAATTATTTATTTGTTTATTTACTTGCTCGCTTGAGTGCTTATTTACCTGTTTACTTACGTACTTGCTATCATTTATTTAATTACTTGCTTACTTACGTAATTAGTTTATTGTTTACTTACTTAGTTGAATGCTTACTTTCTTACTTACTTGCTTATTTACTTGTTTATTTATATCCTCACTTGCTTAGTTACTTACTTGCTTACATACTTACTTAGTTGATTGTTTACTTACTTAGTTGCATGCTTACTTACTTTCTTGCTTTCTTACTTACTTGCTTATTTACTTGTTCGCTTATAACCTTACTTGCTTAGTTAGTTACTTACTTGCTTACTTACGTACTTACTTGTTTACTTAATTACTGCTTAGTTGTTTGCTTACTTACTCTCTTGCTTACTTAGTTGCTTCCTTACTTACTTTCTTGCTTGCTTACTTTCTTACGTGCATGTTTACTTACTTCCCTAATTGCTTATTTAGTAACTTACTTGTACTTGGTACTTACTTGATTGTTTACTTACTTAGATGCTTGCTTGCTTACTTTCTTGCTTACTTACTTACTTACTTACCTGGCAAAAAATTAAGACAAAATTACATGGGATTTTTTCAGAATTTGCTTTGTAACCAATTGCAATATCGATTACAACAGAGCTTGTGTAAAAGCAGTGTAAAATAAGCCTGGAATTCACACAACACAAATCGTCAGGCAGCAAAAGAGTTTAGTTTCCTATGGAAATTCCCTACAACTTGCAGCTGCAGTTAGGATCCACTGAACTCAAAAGATTTCACAGGCTTGGCGTGTAAGTGGATCCAAAAATACCAACTTCTCTAGCCTCAAAACTGAAAGATTTCCACCAGATGAAAAGAATTCAGGACACGTGCTGTGCGATAGGCTCTTGTAACAGTAAACAAACAGGGTGCAGAGGCGGCGGGCCTGGATGTGCGACAGGGCAACATGCAGAAACAGCGATCCAACTTCGTCTACGGGTGCGGTAGGTTTCAGCGTTTTCCGCTTTACTCCAAATGTCTCCTAGAGAAACTCACAACCGGTAAATTCGTCCGGAAATATCTCGCCTCTTGCGGAAGCAGAAGGTTCATTACCGTGTTCAAAATAGTCTGCAATTGGTCTCTACCATGTAAACACTCTATATCAGGGCTGGCCACAACGAGACAAGTGCACACCACTAGCATGCGCTGTCAAGAATAATTCTCTCCCAATTTACGTGCACATGAGGCTGACCGCGAATGGCGTTTTAAAACATTAAATGAAATTAATACTCTGTGATTGGATGATACGAAATACGAAACCACCAAGCGAAGCAAAAATATTTCATTTTATTAATGCATTGCTCTTTTAGACGTCTCCTTGAAGAGCGGCTCCCGAAACTCGGCAAGCTAGCCACCCCTGCTCCAAACCTTCACAATCCATTTTAATATTATTACTTCATCTAGTTATGAGTTTCCCACGTGACAATTCCCTTCAAGTTTCTCGACTAAAACTCTGCATACATTGGACTATGCGTGCTACATGCCTCAATTTCCTCATACTCTTCTTATGATCTCCCTCCTAACATCTAGCATAGAATACAATCCATGTAGTAATGCGCACTTCACTCAGTTTCTTTTCATCTTGTACGCATATTGGAAGCAGTAGGGTCCCTCCTAACGCTGGTAACCACCTACCACACTATATGTTGTCATGACCCAGAGGAACATGAACACTCAATGGATGTTCCTAATGTATGCGGCTAACTTATTAATGAAGGTTTCATTTTCCCTAATAGTGGTCTACTATTTTTTTGCAAAAAAATTAGCATTAAGCAGTTACACACACCACATACAAGTCACACACTGCACAGTTTGGCGTAAAGGTATGGATACTTCGCAGAAACCTGCCACATCCACTGTCAGGGTCAGGGAAGAAGTCTTCTGCCATGAAGATTGGGACAGTAAGGTCCTCCGAAATATGGACACTTTTCTAACACGTCACATTGCACAAGACAATAACTTTGACATGACCTTCAAAACTCACAAAAATCCACACGTATTTTAATGTGTGTACCGTGCATCTTTCATTGTGCTTATTACAACCAATCAAATCACAATTGTATATTACAACAGTATCCCTTTAAATAATATATATTACTACATGTTTCGACATTTATATGTCACCATCAGGGTGTTTTACGTTTGTACCTTGCCAAGTTACATAAATTCTTAAAATTGAAGCCGTTAAAATTATTAAAATTCTTTAAAATATTCAATCTTTGTTTAGTGAAACATAAAAATCTGTTGGACGTTATAATCTCTAGTGCAAGCAATGTGTATTTGTGGCTGCATATATAATCCCCTGTTGATGTTAATATGCTGGTCTGGCGTGTAAAACTCCCTGACGATGTCATAGTAATTTCGAAACATGTAGGAGTATATATTATATAAAAAGATACTGTTGTAGTATATGATTGTTCATTGGTTGGTTGTATTAAAATCCCACCAGCATCGACGTGAAGCTGTGTTCAGTTCGCTTTACGGTATGCGTTTCCGCAACTTGTCGGGTGGTAAGTGTTTCGCAGGGTGTGAGAAGCGTCATGACCTCAGTGTCACATAATAAGCACGTTCTAATAAATTGTCAGATACAGGCTTTCGGCAACACGACGACTTCACCCTTCAACGCTCTTTTCGCGCCACGCCACGCCACAATCTGCATAGCATTACACACCAGAACGTTGAGAAGTCATAAGTCTGACCTACTTCCTGCAATAACAAACTGTGTACTGCACGCATAGCGTTAACTATCCTGGCACCGTCCTCTGCCTTTTCTTTAATTACTTCGAAACAAACTAAGTTTAAACGTTATTAAAGTAAACTTTAAATCACCACGTTCAAATGTATGCTGTACATAACAGCCACGTGACACCATACACCAAGCTGCCATAATATTCACGCGCTATTCCACGGCCTCTTTCATGGGTGGCATTAATATTCTACGAACAAACCAAGCGTTTATTTCGTCTATCGTGGTGCTACCAACTGATTGTGCTGTGTTGAGTCATATAGAGTCAACTGACTCAGATCATACCTCACAGAAAACACTGTCCAATTATAATAAGATTGCAAATGGAGTTTTCCGCGACGCAGTACACAGCGTCGTTCAAGCGTTCCTTTGCTTACAAACATCATACGGTTTCAGAGTAAAAGCGTAAATATAAATTTATTTACGTCCATAAGAAAAGTACATGTGCCAGGATATCTCAGTCGGTATAGTGACTCGTTACGTGCTGGACGGTCCGATGATCGAATCCCGGTACGACCGAGAATTTCCGCAAATGTCCAGACCGGCCCTGGGGTCCACACAGCCTCCTGTACAATGGGTACCGCGTCTCTTGTCGGGGGTAAAGCAGCCGAGGCGAGGTGCTGACCACCGACCCCCATCTAGCGCCAAGGCTGAAGAAAGAGTAGAGCTATACCTCTACTTCCCCAGCGCCTATCTTCACCAAACAAGTGCTGAACGACACTACGTGCAAATTTATAACGCCGAATATCTTCCAAATCGGGCAATGAAATTGGTGAGGACGAATTGAAATTAATTTACGCAACTAAGTAATTTATGGCTTTCACTGAATGGATTTTCACGAAATTCGCAACTCTGGGTAAATGACCAACTTGATGCACAATTGCGTTATATAATACGTTTATTATTTTAGTCCTCTACATGTTTCGAGCAACTCTGTGCTCATCATCAGAAAGTAAAATTGTATTAATACACGTACAACATCTGGTATAGTATTCTCTGTAAGTGACCTCCGTTGTGCACACTGGACGGTCACTTACTGAGAAAATTATACCAGATGCTGTATTAATACAATTTGACCTCCTGATGATGAGCACAGAGTTGCTCGAAACATGTAGAGGATTATAATAATAAACGCACTATATAACGTAACTGTGCATCAAGTTGGTCATTTACCCACAGTCGTATCAGAATGCACGGTCAACAAAACATTAAATTCAATGAAATTCGTAGTCTGCCAGTAAACGTTTATTGACATATTCCGTGCCAAGTTTTATCCAGAACGGATGAAAAATACCCCGAACGAAAAATGTTCCTTTAGAGTCCGAAGAATTTCCATACACGTGTCTGAGCAGATCAATTCTGATTGGTCAGCATTATACAGTATTAATTTTAAACTTGATAACTCTGTATTACATTTAATGACACTGAAAAATATACGAGTGCAATTCCAAAATCAACCTCCGATTGGCTGGTTAAAAAAATACAAAACAGAGAACAAAACTTTATTATACGGAACAGTTACATACAAAACTGAATTAATTCTCCATATAGTTGCCATCCACATTAAGGCACTTGTCGTACCGTGACACTAGTTTTTGTAGTCCCTCGTCAAAGAACGGTGCCGTCAAGTTATGCAGCCAGTTGTTGACTCCATCCATGAGCTCTTCGTTGGTGTGGAAACGCTGGGTAAACAACCAGGCCTTCATCTTAAAGAGATGGTAATCGCTTGGCGCCAGGTCCGGACAGTAAGGAGGGTGGTCGAAAATCTCCCACTTGAAGAGCTTGATTAAAGCATTTGTGCGAGCCGCGGTATCAGGCCGCGCGTTGTCGTGCAGGA
>Ga0136643_10012782_pt1 | contig 12527 bp, 14 predicted proteins | sample TergutLab28metaG_FD_96883 | JGI IMG/M metagenome (GOLD analysis project Ga0136643, IMG submission 96883) | Labiotermes labralis P1 segment gut microbial communities from Petit-Saut dam, French Guiana - Lab288 P1 (version 3) (version 3) | ecosystem: Host-associated > Arthropoda: Insects >...
ATATTCTCCCCAGCACTCAGTTCGCTAAGCCAATCACCATTCTCACCACTGAACTATCGACTGTTCCACTCACATTCAAATGTCACACAAATTTTATTTTCCTCAACTCCAATCTTTTCACCATTCCATTTCACATAGCTGTTCATATATTTATGTAGAACAATGAGATAAATTTTAACGTCTTGCGTAATGTAAGATTTAGACAATTAAATATTGTCTTTTTTTGGTTTCGTTTCTCCTGTTATTTTATTTTGTGTCACAAAACTACACTAACAAATTAAGCTCTGCCGCTAAACAACTCTCCGTCCGTTACATTCACGCAGTAACAGTAGCTGTTTTGTGCTGCTTTTGTACTGGAAATTAAATTATCAAATTTTATTATAATTTCACCCCATACGATCTGAAGGTAACTTGGTCAGCTGCCTGACCGACAGTTCTGCTGTCTCAGTTCCTGTACACCGACAGTCACAACACACCGTCACTGTACCATTCGCTGTACAGCTGATCGTGTCATAACGTATTGATTAAAGCTGAGTTTGTTGAAATTGGTTCATCGATTTAAAGGCTTATCTTCTTATAAAATATGAGGAATGTTTTGATCTAATACATTACGGCAGTCCGTGGATCTGATTCCTAGTTGCGGAAGTTCTAACTGTACAAGTAAAAGTAAAGGTAAAGGTAAAGGTAAATGTAAAGCCATCCCTTTTCACCCTTGGACAGGCTCTGAGTGTTCCAGGATTTTGACACTCTCAGATTTTAAGACTCTCAGCGTATGAAGGCGATAAGGTTGTCAGCCCTAGGCTCCGGCCGCCTTTATCCTTCACTAAATATTCTTGGTGTTCATTTCTGTTACAGGCTGATTCGACCCCAGGGCCATAGTGTGGCCAGACGGATTATGCCAATTAAAATTTCCAATGAAACTATCCGGAATCGAACCCGCGCCTTTCCAGCTTTTGGTGCAGTGCTTCAACCATCTGCGTTACGGCGTGATTACTTGCACAAGAGGGAAAGAAATTTCTTCTCTTTGTACAACCGAAATATACATCACCGTGTTCACAGTGGCCTGTCATTAGCCTATGTGTTTCTGTCGATATCTGCAGATCATAACCTAACATCTCAAAACTTTAAGATCCATATTAATACTATTGTCCTATTTACGTATTTTTCCTCCAAGTGGTGTCTTCGCTTCAGGAATTCCGGCTAATCGTTTGTGGGCTTATTTCATATCTGTCATGCGTGACACAATATTAGCCCATCTCGTTCTCGATACAACCAACTGTGTGATTACACAATCTCTTCCTTACTTAATGTTTTCCAGAAATTTTAGATAAAAAATACTTGTTATATCTTCAACGAGCAGAATCGTCTTAGACCTTTGTCCTTTTCAAAGTCAGACCCTTACTGTCTGTCGAAATGTCTGTAACCACTTGTCCAGCAACGTGGCTTCATATAACATATGAAAGGTTAGGTTATTTATACCGCTGTGAAAACCTACAAAATCGCTTATCTGCATGAATCTTAGTCCTAATTGAACAGCTTATAAACTGTTACAACTTTAACAGACAGTGCCACTGTACCTGTAATGTCTCATTGAGGAGTTTTCTCGTAACAATCGAAAGTTCGATCTTCAATGCGGACGATTAAGGTTTCGGTGTGGAAGATTAGGACAAATCGAGATGCATTTATTTTGATGAAAAGGGAAAAGCATCCTTATAGTGTGCAGAGAGGATGGCTGTATTTCGTGTGTAAATATGAGGTAAACGACGAATCAAACGAATATGTTGGAACTGTATATTGGCCACATTAACCGACTGTGTTGTGGAGCGGATATTAGGAAATGGACAGACAGTAACCGTTGTTATGGTATTACAGAGGATAGAGTGCGGTGGTGCAGAATACTGAGAGACTGTTACTGGGCTTAACTGACTTAAAATATCGTGGAGAGCGAACGGAAAGTGGAGTGTTTAATATTTTAGGTGAAGTTAGTAAAATATGTTTAGGAACAATTGACTGTGATGTTGCAGATTGCTATAGCGAGCAGACAGAACGTTTTTAGCAAAATTCCGTAAACATGGCAGACCGTTTGAAGCAACAATTGTGTTTCGTAAAGTTCCAACAAGGAATGTTAGGAACGGTCTTTCAAATATGGACTGTAATAAAGGTGAAATGAAGGAAGGATTGGTTGTTTCGATAAATGAATATGTTACAAATATTTTACCAATGCAGATTGCCATAGAAGGTCATATTGCACGAGTCATTGACGCTATGAGTTCAGTAAAATTGGCTCTCGATATTCTGAATGACCGTACTGTAAAAACGAGAAAAGTGATTTTGCAAATTCCGGCTTCATTCCCAGCTTGCTGGCTGGTGCTTGCATGCAAATTTACCCCTCCTTCCCCTAAGATACTATCGCTCCTTTCCCCTGAGAAAAGTGTCACAGCCAAGTTTGCTTAATAAACTTTGTGACCTGAATATATACATAAATGATGAAGTGCTGCATATCCAATTACTTTACCTTTAGTCAGCAGAGGAATTTATGAGGTTATTAAATTAATTTTTATATCAGTAGATTTGGAAAATAAGGAATTTCTCTACACTGACCCAAAAGAATCAATACTGTGTCTTGATCAGACTAGGCCTTACAATTTTATGATAGACGAGGCAGAATTCTATCATTATAAAACCACGACGAGAGGATCGTAAGTCTGTACACAAAGGCATGCTGTAATGTCTAGTGATTGGCAAGAAACATGAGCTGTAAAACTGCTTCAACAGAGGGGAAATATTACTAAAACTGTGAGACTAGATTAGTTGAGCTGAATGCGCAATATGGATTAAATTAATGAACAGTGATTCGGTATATTTTGGAACACATTCCGACATCGTGACATCACTGTGGGGTGAAGAGGAACCTGTTGATACTGTATTGCAAGGTGTTGGCAACCTGTAAATTAACTCTGAATGCAAAGGATTTACCATTTCAATATTGTTACAAGTCATTTGTACTCTAATGAGTGGTGTAACATTGAAAGGAGAGGATTTACTGACACAGAATGCACCAGCGTGACTGTTGTGAAGAATTGGGTGTGATGTTTAATATTGGCCAGTTGTGTGAGATGTGAATTTCAAACAAACAGAGTCTAATTTTGACGATATAAAATATGCTAGCATTAAGTTATCAGATTTTGAAGGGAAATTATAAAACAAGAATGGAAAACCCACCAGGCAGTCAAACACAGCTCACATTCTGTAACATTATATAAACTTTGTACCACAGTTCGATTATATTTTCATATAAACTCTATACATGTACCAAAGATTCCTGTTAGAACACAAGGGTTTTTAAGACTGTCACTGGGTTGTCTGGGGAGACACATGTTTCTGCAAAAGCAGGTGGAACTGAAGGTAAGCAAGCAAAGAAAATTTAGCAATAAACCACGAATTTGTGCCGCTAATTTGTTCAAATCAGGCAACACAATAATAAATGGGCGGAGATGTTCACGGCGATCCGAGATTCTGAATCACCCTTTCTGTAGAAACGAGAGTTGAATTAAAGTTTTATTTGTAAGAGGGAGGTGCTTTATACAGGATGTACAGGTTTGTATTTTATTGGAATGTGCGTTGGAGTGCGGGCAGAGGTGCGTTTAATTTGATATTCTTCCTACATTTATCTTTAGTGTAAAAGTATGAAGTGTCAAAGACAGTGAGTTACACATGTCGTAGGAACAGTACTGAGAGTCACGAAATAAATATTTGCCTTTAGTTGTCAACAATATATTCCGCAGTGCAATTCTGTACATATACAGCAGTAAGAAACAGGCTGTCGCTATCCCATTTTCTTCAATAGAAGACGTCATTCCAAGCTGGACGTCGGTCTACCAAGAGCCGGCCCCGCCCTAGCTAAGGCATACAGCTTAGCCACGTTCAAGAGTTAATTTGAATCCATGTAACAAACACTTTAAGTGTGCATCTCAGTAGTCCTCACTTCTCGCCTTAACCACTAACTGAACCCAAACCTTCAGTCAGTCAACATCTACAATACACGTCGCAGGTCTCAAGTCACGCTGGGATACAACATTATTTATTTACCTAGCGAATTGTATAGATCGGCAGACAGCAGACAGAAATTGAGGTCTGATTTGTGTAATGGCGATGTGCACAGGGAACACTGAGAGGATAACTGTTGAATCTGCACGCACATAACGTCGTTTTGTTGTACGTCCGTACGGAACAGAACACCCTGATGTATTTTAGCTGTTTTTGTAATATGTAAATTGGCTGCGTCTTTTCAATAACCCTGGTTCAGTGTCAAGTTTATTTCTGTCTAAGGTGGCCAACTTTAAATATACTATATTAGGCCCTGTTGGGCTTTAGAAGACACTGCCTATTGCCCATGTCACACAATTTCACAACGGCAGCATTGCCATGTCAGTCAGTCACAGCAGAGGCTCGTGTTCGAGCACGGATCATTACATTTGCATTCGTGGTGCTACAAATCTGGCACTTTGCATGGTTTTCTCCTGATACATTCCATTCCCCTGTCAGTACCCGTAAACTAACGCTACGTACTCACACCATGATCACCGCCCACGCTACAAAACGTCACAATTCTACACCGTCTTTAACTAAGCCATCTCTGTGTGTCTGTCTTAAGAGTATCAATAAAGAGCCCAGTCAGCAGGTTGGTGTTTCTTATACGAAAGTTCTGGATTGGTATCTGGTTTGAACATCTGCACGTCGTTACGTGATCAGAGAAGGGACTGGTGAAGTTAGATTGAAACGTGTAAGGAGGAAGTGGAAAAGGTTGAATATTTAATATTTATGTGAGGCAAAGAGGTGGTAACGGTCGTGCATTTACACAATGTGAAACCATATGCAAAGGAGCAGAGATATAGCGCCACCCATTATAAACCTAGGCATTAGATGGAGATGAGCGGTCAGCTATTCGTCCCTGCTTCCTTACCTCTGAAGAAAGAACCCGCTGTGGCCGTCATTTAAATGCTGTATGAAAATTCAGTTTGCAGCGTAGAAACAAATCGATTGGTTTTGTTTAGGAAATAAATGCTGCGTGCAGTAAGGTGGAGAGGATAAAAGGAGGTTGGAGAAAATTGCAATTGGCTTGAGGAGAATTAGATTTGTGGTGTGTGTGAGACGTTTCGGAGAAATGAAAATTACCTACAAAATTTTAGTCTGAAAAAGTGGAGGCAGTATGTAGTTGCAGATTAAAGGAATGATTTTAGAATTTACCTGAGATATTTCGGCAGTAGCAAGCAAACTGGATTCGTCTGACTCAGTATAGATTGTGTCACTGTACCAGACAGAGAGATGCTGTCAGTCAGTGATACTGCAAGAGCTGCACAGAACGTTTCACCAGAATTTGAACAGGGCAGCTGCTCAGTGCCACTGGTCCTATCGAACACTGTGTTGTTTTCGAATGACCAATGACGGACATCCGACCCAGAGAGACCAAGGGTGTGGTGTTGATAATTACCGGTAATTCTCCAGAGAATACTCAAAGTTAATTCCCCAAGCACAGGGCGTCTGTCCTGAGTGTACAGGAACGTTTATTAATATAATAGAGTTCAGTTTTGGACTGAGTTTGTATCTTTCAAACAGCCACGCGATATTTTTGTTGGTACCGCATTTCAGATCCTTAAATATAAGAATAGACTTTATATTGTCTTCGCTTCATTTTCATAAGATATATATTTTTAACAAAATGTCTCACAATTCATGTACTTCCTTCCCTTCCCTTCCCTTCCCTTCCCTTCCCTTCCCTTCCCTTCCCTTCCCTTCCCACCCTTTAACCATTTCCCCTAACACAATCTGCTGTCAACACACAATTCCCCCCCACTCCCTTCCCTTCCCGTCCTTTATCCAATACCCCTAACACAATCTGCTCTCAACACACAAATTCCCCATTCCCTTCCCTTCCCACTCCTCATCCAATACCCCTAAAACAATCTGCTCTCAACACACAATTCTCCCCCTCCCTTCCCTTCCCACCCTTTATCTAATCCCCCAAACACAATCTGCTCTCAACACACAATTCCCGTAACGTAACGTTCTGCTTCTCTTTCCCCTGTTCCATATATTCTCCCCAGCACTCAGTTCGCTAAGCCAATCACCATTCTCACCACTGAACTATCGACTGTTCCACTCACATTCAAATGTCACACAAATTTTATTTTCCTCGATTTTAATCTTTTCGCAATTCCATTGTACATTTCAATTCATATATTTGCGTGGTACACTGATATACAATTATGACGTCTTGTGTAATGTACACATTGGTCGTTTAAATTGTGTAATTTTCTGGTGACGTTTATCCTGCTGATTTATTTTGTGTCATGAAAATATATTTAAAAAATGGAGCTATACGTTTAAACAAATCTCCGTCTGCTATATTCATGGAGTAGAAGTGGGTGTAGAACATGGGAAGGTATTTTGGTCCATCCCGTGACCGACAGTTCTGCTGTCTCAGTTCATGTACAGTCACAGCACGCCGTCACTGTATCACTCGCTGCACAGCTGATCTTGTCACAACGTCTAATGTAATTACACATTCCCTCCTTTAAATACATTATTGAACTGGCTGCCCTCAAAATGTACTGTAAGTTTGCAACTGTCAGTTTCTTTAAACCTGCACTGCCATTCTAGGAATTACGCACCGTCCTTACAGAGGAGATTTATAAAAATGTGTATTGTGCTGTGTTTTTGGTTCAGTTACTGATGGGGGAGGGTGGAAAGGAACGTGTTGAGAAATGCTGCATAGTGCTGAATGTGAAATGTTAAGATACAAATATGAATGACTTGTAAGCCTTTAAACTTTCAAGACCGAATTTATTTGCGGTATGTATGTATGTATTATGTACGTATGTATATGTGTAAATATAACTCGCCACTCACGGAGAACACTGTGCTTCTGTTACAAAGATCAATCGATGAATGCTGTATTTGGATATACAGGCAGTGTACAGTAACAGTCATATGCAATATATCCACACTGGCTCTGAGGCCCACCAACTACGCACCAATTAGTACCAACAGAAAGGATCCCGTGCGTGAAGCTGATCACTCACTTCACGTTTATTGCCGAGGCTATGAAAGCATGGAGCTATTCTTCCACGCCCCTTATCACATTCCTTGATACTTAACCAGTGGAAGGACAACAGTTGCAGTTTTTCACACTCGTGGTAACTATCTTCGCTCACAAATGTCGCAGCCACTGTAGCCGTTACGTACTTCCCTGCTTGTCCGAAAGATCGCAGCATTTCACAATTGGTCGAGCGCTGCCACCTATCGTAACATTTCAGTACGCCACTGTCTGCACTGAAATGGTACCTTGCGTGCCATTTGACAGCAGAGTGTGCAAACAGTTGGCTTGATTTCTGCACTGTTTGGGATAAAGTAATATCCAGTTGGTGTTACTTAACAGTGTGTGTGCTTGCACAGAAGGAAACTGAATGTCACACAGCTGTATTTGACAGGAGGGGAGCAGTTGCAGTACTGTGCATACTGGAGGATATTATTGAAATAGAGCTAAAAAATTAGCGTGTGCGGCAGTGTGGAATGCACTTGGTTGGTTCAAGTCTGTGTCTCACAAATCGTTGACCAGATTCTAGACTTGACAAAAGGTCATGTAATATACCTTCACCAGTTGAGCGAGTTCTGAAGGACCTCTCTGCACATCCGCTGTGTCGTACCGACTGCCTATGTTCAGTTATAAACACTTACAATACACTGGTGTGCCCAAACTCACACACATAAACCTTTCAAGCAGTACGTCAAAATGTGTTAGGCAATTTTTTAACTGGAACTGTCCGTACATTTAAGCCAGTGCTGCACCTTACTGTACACTGTAGCACTTTTCAACAGACTGCGTAGGGAGAATAGGGAAATGGAGAGAGAGAGAGAGCCGAAAGGTGTGTTGTGACAGCGGGGGATAGAGGGTTTGAATTGTAACACTGAACTGTTTCATCATTTGTAACTGCAGGATAGCAAGAAATGCCATAGCAATTTTACAGTTTGTTTATTGATTTTAACCAGAAACATACGTACTGGTGGGTGTATGTGATAGCGTGACTCACATATATGCATGTATATATATATATATATATATATATATATATATATATATACACACACACACGAACCAAGCAGTTGATATACACTCAGTATTTACATGCTGTACACATCTGCACAATAGAGGGAACAAACAAACAGATCCAAGCATTATTACAATCTAGACAACATTTTCGCACACGTGAAAACAGCTACACGTTTCGGCTATACAAATGTAGCCTTCATTAGGCCGGATATGGGAAATGGAATAGGAATCTATAAGAACGACATAAAATACAAACTGTTATACTGCTTATTTTTATAATTTTCCTATTCCAGTTCCCATATCCAGCCTGATGAAGGCTACATTTGTATAGCCGAAACATGTAGCTGTTTTCACACGTATAACAACGCTCTGTACTGACTGTAATCACATTCCTTTCCTCTATAACAGTACACTTGAACACAACAGGCTGTCCGGTGTACAAACTGCCAGTCCTGTGCTTCACCGAATGCTGGATTCTTTTCATCATCGAGTGGAGTTCAGAAATGTTAGCAGATTATGGTTGAGAGAGTGAGAACATCAGGAGAGAGAGGGACAGGTGGGAGGATAAGATTAAAAGCGGATGGTTCAATTTGTGGTTTGGATACTGTTGGCTGTGTAGAGGTCCAGTGGTAGGCTGTTGAGTACGTTGTAATGAACATTAAGGATTATAAAAGGTGAAGGATTTTGTAACTGTGTGGTAGACAGACAGCTTCACAAGAAAGTTGATTTTCATATAATTAGATATGTGTAATTATGAAATTTGCATCAATTTTAAACCGCAGCAGCGTTATATGAAATGTGTATGTGCCTGCGGTCGGCGGACAGATGTTTTTGGAATAGACCTTAAGTAGCTATATATGAAGCAGGTTAATAATTGCAGATACTTAGAATTTACCTTTTTTGTTAAATATTGTATTTTTCGGTATGAGCTAGCATTGTAGTCGGAGTAACAGTGGACGGATGGCACCACAGTCAGTCAGATGCTTGTCTTAGGGTAAATGAGTGCGCAATGGTAAAGGCGTTGGAACGGTTTTGGCGCGAAGAAGGTCGCAGTTTGATTGGATTTGTATAGACGAAATATTTCTTCCCGTCGAAGTTTACCTTAACTGATAGAGCTGTGAGTTAATGACGTAATGACAGTGCACAGTGTCAGACAGTGGTGAATATATTTCGAAAATTGTTGACAGCACGTCCAATAACGACGGTCGCTCCGGTCACCTGAACATCTCAAGGACGGCCGTGACTGTGACTGAGGGAGGAACTGAGTTCGTTACAGCGACGGGGTTTCCTGCAAAATGAAGAAGTGGAATTGGCTTTTCGTGAATATTTACGAATGCGACAGCCTGATTTGTAACGATACGGAAATTTTAAACTGGTGGCAAAATGGGGTAATGCATCAATGTGCTGGGGGGAGGGGGGTGGTGGTGGGTTGTGCAATAATTGTGCTGCGGCTACATTGACTGCGTTTAATTGTGTAGCAAGTTCTTGATTGATCTTTACAATTTAGCTAACCTCTCTCAACACCCGCCGTACGCCAGACACCTCTCGTGACAATGGTTGTTTTGAGTACCTAATGGGAAATATTTCATTGCTTGATTTGTGTGGGTGTGAAACTTGGTTTGTCATGTTGAGGGAAGAGCATAGGCTAAAGGGTGTTTGGGAATATGTTGGGCCAAAGAGGGATGAGCGAATATGGGACAGGAGAAAACTGCGTAATGAGGAGGTGCATGATGTGTACTGTCTGTTAACCGAGAGTGTTTTGGTGATAACATCAATGGTGTGATGGGTGGGACATGTGGCACGTATAGGGAAGGGTGAGATGTATACGGTGTTTTGGTGAGAAAACTGTCAGTTAGATACCACTCGGTAGACCCAGTATTACACGGAAGGATAGTATTAAAATGGATTTTCAAGAGATAAATTGTGACGTTGATTGGATTGCTGCGGCGCAGGACAGGACAAGTGGTGGAGCTGATGTGAATGCGGCAATGAACGTTCGGATTTCATAAAACGCGAGGAATTTCTTGACTGGCTGAGGAACTGTTAGCTTCTCAAAGAGAACTCTGTAGTTACTCAAAGGGAAGTGTTTCTAGGATGGAAAGTTGCGGAGATGCAGTGACGTTTGTGAAACTCAGTTTTTTGCCACGGTTTGAACATTCATCAGCCGCAGGCCCTGCAAAATAGCAGTGTAGTGACCCTTGACAAGTGTTTTCCGACCAAATTGTATCGCAGCCAGTAAGTCTGCTCCTGTCTGCAATGTGTGATATCCTCTTCTCTCGATATGGTCCTACCGGTTCGCCTTGTGCGAAGTTCCTGATCGGAAGTTTCACTCTGTCGGTGTCCACCGGCTCTCCTTTGTGGCACTGACCGCTGTAAGACACTGCGCAGACAGTCGCGTGTTACAGCGAGAGCTGCTTAGAATGCGTTCCCGTGGGTACTTGTTTGGTGGACCTCTGGGTTATGACAGTTTACAGCGATTAGCAAGTAACAGGCGAATGCAGAAGACTACATAACGAGGAACTTTATGGTAACTACTGCTAACCAAATATTATTCGCATGTCAAATCAAGAAGCATTATATGCGCCGGACATGTGGCACGCACGGGAGATAGGAGAGGCGCATAAAGCTTTCTGTTGGCGAGATCTATAGGAAGAAGACCTCTTGGAAGACCTAGAAGTAGATGGGAGGATAATATTATAGTTGAACCTCAAAAAGTTCACTGGGAGCATGAACTGGATGGATCTAGCACAGCACAGGGACAAGTGGCAGATTGTTGTGAGTGCTGTAATTAACATTTGCTTTACTTAAATTGGGGAATTTCTTGACTGGCTGAGGAACTGTTAGCTGCTTAGAAATGGAGTTGGTTGGTACTTAGTCAGTCAGTCATACAGTCAGTCAGTCAGTCATACAGTCAGTCAGTCAGTCGTACAGTCAGTCAGTCAGTTGCAGAGTCAGTCATTCAGTCAGTCAATCATTCATCAGTCAATCATTCAGTCAGTCAATCATTCAGTCAGTCAATCATTCAGTCAGTCAGTCAGTCAGCCATTTGGATAATTATTCACATATTTCACACTCACACTAAGTTGGCACGAAAATCCCTGCGCTTAATTAACCACAAAGCCACGCTGGCACAAAGCTATAGCTAACTCAGTCTCTGTCACGTACAGCTTTCCAAGCCGTTCCCCACAGTACACTGTAAAAAAGTGTGCACAATCGTGCTATCATCCTACGCTCAGCTAAGTTTTCCCAGTCAGAATCCTTCATATGATTTGTAAATTGGGCGGCTTTCTCCTGACCTCTGCATGGATTCCAGCTTTGATACTCTGAAATAGACAATAAAGAAGCAAACATTTTTCATGACATGTAATGTTAGCTGTCTGCTGTGTCATCTTATTTAGTTTTAAGGGAATGTTTTGCAACATTTATCTTTTCATTTTTATCTGTGTTTCAAAGTTTAAAGTAACAATTAAAACACAAAATTTACATACTGGCTGGTTCTGGTCATCAGGCAAAGAGCAGTCAATTTGGGCAAACAGTAAAAGGTGTTCTAACTGAACTGTACAGCAAGAGGTTTAAAGTAATTTGTGTGCCCGATTATATAGCTCCATATATTACAATTTACCTGGGTGAAGGGAAGCAATCCTCTAAAATTAATGTCATGTTTTAATTTTTTAGAACATATGACAGTGGACACAGTCTAAGGATTGAATGATTCCAAACACGACATTCTGCCATCAGAAACATGCAACATTTTAAGATGCTAGATAAACAAAATCTGTCCTATAAATCCCCACACTGTCTCTTAATAATGAGTTATTCTCTGATGTTATCGTGGCAGCGTGATTCAAAAGACATGCCATCACACCTCAAAACACTTCATTCTTCAGCAGTATTACTGCAACACCATCACATCTTCCACTTGGGTTTGTGTAAATGTTTTTTGTAGCACGTCACATACAGAACCACCCTGCTGCAGCACATCACATACAGACCCACCCTGCTGCACCACGTCACATGCAGACCCACCCTACTGCAGCACGTCACATACAGACCCACCCTGCTGCAGCGTGTCAAATACAGACCCACCCTGCTGCAGCACATCACATACAGACCCACCCTGCTTTAGCACGTCACATACAAGCCCACCTTGCTGCAGCACGTCACATACAGACCCACCCTGCTGCAGCACTTCACATACAGACCCACCCTGCTGTAGCACGTCATATACAGACCCACCCTGCTGCAGCACATCACATACAGACCCACCCTGCTGCACCACGTCACATACAGACCCACCCTGCTACAGCACGTCACATACAGACCCACCCTGCTTCAGCACGTCACATACAGACCCACCCTCCTGCAGCATGTCACATACAAACCCACCCTACTGCAACACCTCACATACAGACCCAAC
>Ga0136643_10012783_pt1 | contig 12526 bp, 5 predicted proteins | sample TergutLab28metaG_FD_96883 | JGI IMG/M metagenome (GOLD analysis project Ga0136643, IMG submission 96883) | Labiotermes labralis P1 segment gut microbial communities from Petit-Saut dam, French Guiana - Lab288 P1 (version 3) (version 3) | ecosystem: Host-associated > Arthropoda: Insects >...
ATTTTTTCTTATGGGGTTACATCAAGGATCGTGTGTACGTGCCTCCTATGCCACGTGATTTACCACAGCTGCGACAAAGGATCGTGGAGGCAGTCGCTGCTATCGACCGCCAAATGTTGCAACACGTGTCGCAGGAACTTGATTACAGAATTGACATCTGCCGCGTCACCAAGGGTGCACATATCGAACACCTGTAAGGTAGGTCAGAAACTTGGAGTGTGTCTCTCTTTGTTGATATGTTCCTATCTGCCGTGTCTGTTTTGGTTGTTGCGCAGTCGAGTTCGGAAATCCCGGAGGGACTTATGAATAACCCTGTATAATTGCTGTGATTAATCTTAAAAATCAGTTGCGTAAGAAGTATCCTGACTAGGCAACATACTGGGTAATCCGAGGTTCCAATTCCGGCAGAGGCAAAGGGAAATACTTTTCCTCGTTTCAAAAGAAAAAAAAATATCCTTCACACTATTATCGTATATTTGCGGGTAAAGAAGCCGGTTCGTGAATTTGACCTTCCATCTCGAAGTAGTATTGAAGTTAATGAGTGGAACTCTACTTCTGCTCCCCTGTATGGCTTCGTGGCCTGTACAGAGAAGGCATCATATAACACTGTAATTAGTATTACAAGATATTACAGCGGAATGAACATTTCTTTGTAGAATGTAAAATTATGAATGTCAAGAACGTAGAATCTTATTTCCATAGTAGTGACACCCACGATAGAATAATGGCTTCTGGCTGTAAGTATATATGCCGGTGATAAGAATGTATGTTCTTTACCATTTCATTAGTTGCTATCTTGAAGCAGAGGAGCGTCAAGTCGCGCTAGACATTCGTCGGTAGTTGTACGTATCCATCTCCGAAAATGGCGCTCCACTACCTCGAAGCAAGGTGTTCCAGGACATACGTTAATTACTTCAAAACCCGTATTTTAGTCCATCTAGCATCGCTAAAAGTCTGTCGGTGCTATTTCGTTCCAATTAGGAGATGGTGTGTATGCGTGCCTCGTGTCAGTGGCAAGGTGTAGAAGTCGGCCTGCAGCCGCCTTCATATCTGCTCACACTCCACATTTTATCCTCCTTACGAACTCGTGTTTCTGGTCACGGTGTGAACATTACAAAATATTCCTACGAACACGAGACTTCATAGCATGCATAGCGACACACACACTTTGTTACGTTGGAAGTGCTTGTCAGGGAACTGGACAAGAAAACGTACGTTCGCGCAGTATCCATATTTGTGTCAAACCCTTTAAACGTGGACTTTAAATTCATTCTTAATTGTCTTAACGTATCCATCAGTAGACTTCCTATCGATCTACATCGAATATCCTTTCACCGTCATTGGGTATACGACATAGATAATAGGTTAGAATTAGTGATGTGATTGGAGAGTCAAGATACTACCGAGTTTGTTTGGCTCTGAGTTTGAACCAAATGTGTATTGCAATGTTCAGAATCCTTTTACTGTTGAGTTACATAACTTTCATTTTTACCTCATAACAACGTTAATCGTGGTGCAATATTTATAATTTTATTACAATAATGCATATCTCTGTTATGTGTATATTTTCGTTGGTTCGCGTTTTAAATAAGACACACTGTGTGAAATTCTCCACGTAATAACGTAGGTGCTCGCAAGTTCACGTTTATATTCTGAAGTACGGTGATCACAAATTTCGTAGGCGTCACCATCAGTCGATCCTGATTATATTTACTTTTTAGGAGTTATCTCAGCCCTCCGACGTTATGTGTTGACAAGACAACGATTCAGCACATTTCTATCCGTATGATGTGTGTCATAATACTGCACAAGGTAAAGTAGCCCCTGTCCACGTCATGAAGGCATGTAGGAGGTAGAAGTACAACTCCACTCATTCTTATCCTTGGCCCTAGATGGAGTGGGTGGTGAACTTCATGTACCGCCTGCACTACGCACGCGAAATAACCCTTGGTATAAATCGAATAGGCTGGGCGGGTCCCAGAGCGCGTCAGAAAGTTTCGGAGAAGTGAAAAATCTCTGGACAGTAGCGGAATTTGAAAACCGGATCGTCATGCCTGTAGCACTGTCGCTATACTGACTACGCTACCCCTACCCAGCAGCAAATTGTAAATCAGAGTGAAAAGGAAAATTTGAATCTATGGCACAACAACTATACGTTATTTCATCGGTGGTCTATTAATTTTTTTCAGACACGTGTATTACTCCTGAAAGGATGGAAATGAATGGTTTCGTGTGACATGTTTATTGGCTCACATTTATACAAAATGTTTATTAAATAAGGCACACAAATTCAGAATACTCTGTCATCTGCGCGAAACAAGTTCTTGAAATTGAAGGCTTGTTCGATGTTTCGCCGAGTCAACAAGGCGTAACGAACCAGCAGATTTGGCTTTGAAGCATTACCGCTGCCAGAATATCGGATCTCCCAAAAACCCTTCTTTGTCGCAATAAAATCACTCTTTCAGTTTGTTATGCTTGTTCTTATGGTTACGGTATTTTGAATTAAAATGTCATTGTGCTTTACCACGTCTCTGTGTTGCCAGTAGAATCCTCCTCCTTTTCGTTCAAGAGATGACTGCCATCGCCGAATTTCTTTACCCACTTGTTCACCAAGTGTTGAGGAGTTTCTTTGACATCGTAAATCCATCCTTTCCTCCTAAATGCTTCTAGAAACATGGTGGTTGTATCCTTTCTGTGTCCAAACTCCGATGTGCGGAAGTCTGAAGGAAATATGTGGTGGAAGTTGTGCCAACCTTCTCCGCCAGTGACAAGTGACACAAACTGGCTCTCCGCAGGTTGAATGTTGCTGCAGTAGAGGAAAGAGAAACACCACGAACGATACTGTAAATTTGGAGCTCTTATAAGCCCTATGTATTATTTTATTCCTCAGAACTCTTATTCAACTTTCTTGATTTCACAGGATTTAAGAAAGTTTACTCAAGTCGTGATTCGTCTGCATAATGACCAATTCGTTGTAGGATAAAAACGGTGATAAGAAATGTAAACATGGTTTGAACCAGCGAATGGGGTTCTAGGACCGTATTTTGTCGCGCATCATTAGCGCAGTAAGGTGCACGTTATGCGACCCACACGCTCGGGTGTAAGTGTTTTATTCTGTATGTTTTTAAGAGCGAGCGGTTTAGTTACTGGGCGCAGTAGTGGACTGCTGAATGGAAGGCCATCAACAAAGGGTGGAAGTTGTTTCTTTTGACTAACATTAAGCTTCCTGGGTATGGAGGATCCTTAGCTAGAGTAGGTAATACTATAATGGCGATTGCAAAGTATTATTTACTGATTGATGGCTTGCTTGAAACAATAAAATTAGCCAACGTACCTAAGTAAAGTTAGCTCAGAAAATTCAAAAGACTAAGCAAATTAAACGTAGTTTCCCAGCGCGTGACATGTTCAGGAAGTACCTGCTTCGATTTACATCCGACGCACTACTTATCTCTATTGAATCTGTGTGACTTCCTGTGTGCTTGAAGTGCCCTCCTCAGGAGTGCTTTAAATTAAATAACGAAATGTAGAAATTAATTGCTTTCGTCCTCCTGGCTGTTCCTTTCTTGTTAGTTTAATATGTACGTACGGCTGTAAAGGAAAATAAATGCGTTGAACTGCCGATGGGCAGAATGGTGCAGTAAAGAAGATGTGTATGTGTTTGTGTGCGTGTGAGGGTGGATGGCGTAAGTAACGTGGTTTAGAAGTTATGCTGATCGTGGGCGAGGCTTGCTGTTCAGATTGGAAAGAACGATGGGAGGGTAAGAAGGTTCAGTTAAATTACTCTTGTTCCATCCAGTGTACTGCCACTTACACTGTCTTGGCGGATGTCAACGAGGTGAGAGAATACCTGGTTAATTTTCGCGGCTGGCCTGTCTTCCGCTTCGGGGTAGGGTTAGAGTTTAACTTGTTGAGTTATATTTTATAATTTCGGGGCCCAGTAGATGTGGTATTAATTGTGTTTGTGTTAAGAGATCGCTGGAAATATTAATACCAGGGGGGTGAGGCCTGAGTACGTGAGGGATTCACTAGGATTTCTTTTATTCATTTTCTACTTGCTTGTCAACATGGTCAGTTTGTGAATATTAAGATAAGCTTCTTGCGCGTTGCATTCGAGCTGTATTTGTGAAGCCTATGTAAACAATGAGAGATTTGTAATTAACGTGGACCGTGTTTGACATTTATTGTAGTAATTGTATGTTTATTCATTCGAAATGGAACTTATTATTATTGTTATCATCATCATCATAATCCAATTTACGTTTTTTCGTCCTGCCGTACTCACCAAGAGACCAAATTATCACGTGAACCTTAAAAACCCTCTGTCGCCTGCAGGTGTGGTATTATGTATTGCATTTATTTGTTGGAAATTTCGGAAATGTTTGATATTTAAAAACGTTATTCATATGTCTCTTAAATAGTAACCCATACAATATTTTCTCAATAGATATTCGCCATTCATGTCATATAATCTTCCGCTTATTCAGCACCAAATAATTTATGCCGCTGATACAGGGTCATTAAGGAACATACAGACTATCCGACTCGTAATTAAATAATAAGCCTGTAATCTAATTACCTTTTTGCTGAAAATAAGTTGTTTTCCAAAGTCATATCGAAAATAATGCTTGAAAAATGTTTGAGAGTAAAATTTCTTACCCGTTATATGGTCTGGGGCCATAGAGATGGGCTGCGCTGTTCACAAGCCATGTAAAATTGTATAGGAGCACAGTGCGAAATACGTAAACACCCAAAATGGATACTTGCAGTGATTCGCCCCACAGCAGACAGGGCAGGGCAAAGATGAGAATATTTGTAGTACTGTACAGGAGAATGTAGTGCCTGAAAAACGTTGAAGGCACTAAAGTAGCTTGTCGGAACTCCACACGAAGTAATTGTATTAAGTTTGCCTACTACATGGGCCTCACTTCTTATCGGCTGTCAGACTTAAGCGTTTCGACGCTTAAGTTTGTCTTATCAACATCGCACGTCTTTGCCACCTTAACTTAGAAGTGATTTTGTTGTTAATGTTGCTATGATGTGTATCTTCTTTGTTTTTCGGACCCCTTCTGTATTTTAAATTAAAACAAACAAGAACCAGAACTTTTAAAACTCGACATATGATGGCTGTCCTTAACGCTTGTCTTTGACAGCTAAACCACAAATGTAATAGTAGCTATAATACAGTTTTAAAATTGTGTATTATATTTGCGGAATTCATTATATATTGGCAACACTGAATTGCAAATCGATCCATTCATTGCGTCAACACACAAGCTGCTAACAACTCGGTTACGCCTTGACGCATTTCACGTAATGTAATCGCCTCGCATTTCGTTACCTTTTGACCAATATTGAACCCACATATTTAATTAAGACTTCAAAACAGCCCAGTCTGATAATCGGCGGGCAACTTAAGTTGTTCGTGAATGTAAAATAACTTTTAACGTAATGCTACAAAAAACTGTCGAATCAAGTTTAGAAGTGAAGGTTCTGTTGCCTGGATTTATTCGAAGTCAACAATACATTGACTGATGAACAAAATTAACTTGTTCTGGGTTGGAGAAGTAGGGATAACGACAACGATGTTTTCTGTAAGAAGAAACGTTAGATAATTTTGGAATGTGTTCGGAAGTACGTCCACGAATATATTTGTTTCATGAGTGCGGTTACTGGCTATGTACCCTAGCCAATGTTACATTGATTTTTTTTTCATTGTAATTAGTAAATATTTACAAGTTGCACGGTTCGTAGTTGCGGATGTACCTTATTATCTAGGGGTGTAGTTTTGAAAGAAATATTATTAGTACTCCAAAAGAGAGCAGCTTTTTACCGCATAATAAAATATACCCTTGAATTATCCTTAAATTTGTTTGTACGTGGTTTGAATTGGGAGAAAAGACAGAAGTTCGGTAGGAGACTGAACATAAGAAACACACGTGAACTAAGAACAGATTTATACTGCGGATAACGCAGTCACTGGCGCCAAAAGTTGTATAACTTGTCAAATAAACAACTTAAAGTGAGTGAAGATAGTTGAAAAATGTAATCATTTGGCAGCGACTATCACCACCACCACCACAAGGACTGAGAAGGACAAAGTCCATTCTCGGGGTCAGAATGATGCTTAAGCCATCTATGTATTCAGAGAAATATCACAGATCGCTTTTTATGTAAACACAAATACGAATAGTGTTTTTGGAGATGGATAAAATTTCCCAAGATTTTGCCTGAGGACTGTAATGTTACAGATATTCCATAATTCATCGAGCTACCCCGGCTTACATTCTGCTCAGCGTTCACAGTGATGTAGTGTATCTAATTAGACTGTTTACAGGCTGTGATGTTGTTAATGTGAATTGACAGTTGCTAGAGAATGGATGCGGTACAGTGTAATGACGTGACATATTGCATTGCTGCTGTGTGTGCTGTATTTTTCTTTTTGAGATAAAATAAGTTGTCTTGAAATTTACGGGAGGCAGAAATTAACAGGTTTCCTTATTTGATAGAATGTACAGGGAATATCTGTGTGCTGTAAAATATTGCCTTGCGAGCCTGAATTTCTTACGGCGTTGTAAATGGCTATTGTTTTCTTCTGGGACTGCTGGATCCTGAAGATGGAGGCACTACGCTCATCTGAAACGTCGATAACTGTTTGCCTCCCGACATGACGCAGCATCACAGGAGACTTTAAAATTAATTTTGTCGTTACTCGCCAACTATGCAGATGAACGCCGTGTTGAGCTAGCCTACACATCTTTTATTTCGGTGATGATTGACATATTAGGGCAGACGAGTGAAAGAAATATTACATTTATTCCTTCACTCTCTGCTTTTATCCGGTAACTTATTTCTTCACACATTATGTTGAACCATACATTGTATGATATTTGACGTTTTTGTAAACATTTTAAAATTTGAGAGTTTTGTGTTTTGTATGTAGTGTGTTGGTAAGAAGGCTGGTGTTGCACATTTACAAGTGTGTTTTGTGTTGTGAAGAAATATTGGGGGGGGGGCAGAAATTTTGTTATATCTGATTGTTAAAGGAGGCTAAATTTGTTCGCGCCTGCTGATGATAGTAATCTTGGAAATAGTACGTCAAACAGAAACGTAATCAATATCTCCGTATCCAATTGGCCCTTTCCTTGGAATTTCGAAAGAAAAATATGTCAGAGAAAGAACTGATTTGAATGCTGTTAATATTTGTCCTTCTTAGTTTAAGATACTGTGTCTTCCTTGAATATCGTCAAGTCTCTAATGTGAGAACCTTAATTTACCGTAATGTTGGTTATCTTGACGATAGAAACAGATGGCGACAAATCATCTGATCTCTCTCGTAATCGATTAGGTAACTTACTTTTCTTGGAACTTTACAATCGGATCTGCCTCTAGATCGGAGAGGTCGATAGTTTTTCCTTTCGCAATAACGTCAGGGTGTTTGCGCATCATGAGCCAGCCGCAGTGCGAGAAGAAAAACCCTCGAGTGGAGTTGTGCGGATCGGCATCGGTGTCAGAGTATTTGTGGTGCTGGCGGTGATCACGGACCCAAATGTGCAACTTGTTCTGAGAAAATAAATGGTCACGAAGAGTTCATGAGTTTTTCACGTCACTTCCAAGAATGCAGGTCAAAAATTTACTAAATATATTAAGACATATTTCTATTAAACAGCGTCAGTTTCGCTTTAAATAAATACGAATGGTTTTGTGTAACATTCATAGATACGATCATTGTGAAACCATTTTAATTGTGTAATAGTGTATATGCCTTTTTTTAAAAAGAAGTTTGCTACGTTTGTTAATCATTCGCTCATCGTTAGGAAAATGTGTTGTACAACAGCTTATTCTTCTTGGCGCATTTGCAGTGTTGAATATTAGTAAATTAAGGACTTTTTAACCTGTGTACAGGATTTAAGAATTTATGCATCACTCAATATGAAACATAATTTTAATGTGATTTGATGGGGGTTAAAAGATGTTCACAAAAGTTTTTGTTGTTAAGCTGTGAATTTTAAGATTCAGAGATAGCCATCTGTAGGTCAGCAAGTTTAATTTTTGATTGAAAGTCTAAGACTACAGCCGGATAAATTACTGCAAACGTAATTTAATATATAGATCGTAACAGTATTTTTAAATAGACCAACACGTATTGGGGAAGGTAGCAGAGCTAGAAATTGAAGGTGACGCAAACATAGGCGTTGAAACATTTTGTCTGATATATGCCTACTCTATAAAGAGGGGAAGCGTAAAGGCGTTGAAACATTTCACCTAACGTGTCTAAAATTATAATTAGGTTCTCCCACAAAGTACTCTATTATTTTCTCCAGTTTCCTGCAATTTGTGGTCTGTGAACTGAAATTAAGAGCAATAATATGTGTACTGTTTACATGGTATTCAATAATGGGAAATTATGCACGTATTTATTGCAAGTAAAGTACAGTTTGGATTATTAAGGAATTAAATCTCACTGATTAAGTTTGACAACCATATGGCCTAAACAGGACAACAAAATTAGAAGAGTGGAACTGTACATTTGAAAACTAATACGCACGAAACATTGTCTCTGTTGGGCTTGATTAAAGTCTTTTTAAAATTGCTGAAGGATTTGTAAAATTAATCAGTCTAAGTGGATAGTAGAAACCTGAATAACAAGTCCTTTCGCACTTATTATTTGATGCTTTAGGCTTTAAAAGTGTTTGTTTTATCCGAATTTTTTTAATAGAGTGGAAGTTCTTTGTCGTGTTTTATTTGTTCTTGTAGCATAAAACTTGGGTGAGTCTAAATCCAATAGCTGCAAGCTCTGGTAAATTTCGTTTTGCCCTCAAATAAATTGTCTGCGAAAGCCGAACCTTAGAGCGCGCAAAGTCTTCGCATTCTTAATGAAGTAAGAAAGTTTCAAATCACTTTTTCACTACAGCAGCAACTCAAGCAAGTATTGCAATTCTTACCTGTCCCGCTGTGATGAATAATGCTACCATCCAACATCGGTAACCAAAAGTGGCTTTGAAGGCCCGATGCGTGTAGTATCGGTGGGCACCTGCCGTGACACCCGCGCCGCTCATAACGAACACCACGATACCTGTCAAAGTTAATAAACTCAGTTCTTGTGGTATGTATTCCCTTTTTTTGCGTTTCTTTTTTGCCTACTGAAAAAGGTGGAAAGTAATTCCCTACATGTTGAAGCGGTGGAAGTTGGGTTGTCCCGATTTTTATGTGAAAAGGCAAAGAGAGTAGTGACGCGTATGTAATTCTCAGCGGAGGAATACCTAGCCGGGTTTTTGAAAGCCATTCTTTTTACAGCAGTGAATGGCAAGGGTATTTATTTTAAAGCCCATGTTGACACAGGTCAATAATTTACACGGTTCTGTAGTGGTAGACGGTTGTAACTGCAAAGAAACATTCAAATGTGATTATGTATGTGCGCCGTAAGCGTAATTTGTATAATGAAACTATTCGTAAGCATTTATCTCTTATATGAGCCTCGAAATTTATGATCAGAAGATTGATGAAAACAGAAGAAATGCCAACTAATCTCTTTCAAGAAGGGGACAATCTCTTCATCCGGTGTCTTCTGTATTTTCAAATATGCTGCTCATAAACGTCAAAGTTCGAAAACAGAATAGATGTGTAGAAGAGAAGGCGTGGAAAGATGCCGTTTACCTACTTGCGTTCATGTATTTTGTGCTTATTTGACAATTTACCCCTTGCGGATTTTTTCAGAAACACAGAAATGTTGCTGAAAATTCCAGTCTTCTGGTATGTCATTTTTAGTTTTTCTGGCGAATATTTCAGACGTTTCGGAGAACCACGGGTGCTGCTTGATCCCGAATACAAAGACACTAGTATAATTCAAATCGTCGGGACCTACTTACATCGTTATATCCCAGAGACTGGAATCTGCAGTGTAATATCCATGTCAGTCCCTGTAGTTACATTTAAATTAGACTGATTCGATATTCCAAGTGGTTTAAAGTTTTTACTGAGTTTTATTCCAAAAATTAGTGACTTGTTTGTCCAGTTGACCTGCCGGTCTCAAGCAAAAACCACGCCTGGCAATTGTAGTTAATAAATTCGTAATAGCCTAAATGTGTCAATTATCACTACACTTCGGACGTTTGAAATATTTGTCTGATAGCCATAACGGATGTCTTTCCTCTTAGCATTTCAATCCAAAATTCTGTCCGGTTGGTAGGATCGCACCTGATTGTTCAAAGGAACACAAAACAAAACAAAACAAAATAAGGCAGATTTTTGTATTCGCATGACGAATATTTGTTTTTCCCACTGTCTTCTGAAATGCAGTACTGCCCACTTTAAACTACAGACTGCTCAACAAAACAAATTATTCATAACAAATTATTGTGCTCTGTGCGGAGTTTAGCACTGGTTTGATCTGCATGCTTCAGTCGGTTTCCTTTGGTAATTTCTCTTAGATTTTTAAATTGTTTTCCATTTTTATCTCCGAAACACTTAAGATGATGACGTAAATACAGTATTGGTACCATTCAAAGCACGGGGCCCGCAGCAGACCCCATCTTGCTCCGCCCTATGAACGCTACAGATTACGTCTACCCCTTATCCAGTCCTATGCTTACCGTTCATAAACCGTCTTCCCGTCTCACAGTATGCTATACCACCCCTTTACCTGAAACAGCGTCTTTAAAGGAACTAACTGTAAATCGAAATGTATAAACTCACCAGCTGTGTCTTGTCAACTTACCGTACAACCAAGTTAGAACCTTGGCAGATAAAATAGAAATATACAAGCCGTATAGTGCTGCAAGGTGCAGCAACAATAATCCAACTGCGTTTTTCCACACAATCTGGCCCTTGACTTCATGTTTTGCTGTTTGTTCTAGGGATTTATCAGGTGTTTGTATGGAAGTGCTTTCCATTGTTAATAATTGTTTCTGAAACTACAGAATTCTTGGTTTCTTGTTAAAATGCGCATAGATTTGTGCTTCGGTTCCTTATATAGGCCTCGTCGACAGCATTAACAATAGGACAGGAAGATGGAAATTGTTTACCTCATCAACTTCACATGCTTTTCCCACGTCATTCTGTTTAACACCGGAAATTGAACTCAATTCTCTGGTGGTTGAGGAAATGCGGAAGTTCAATTCTGTGATCTATGCAATATTCATAATTGTGTCTGATCTTGAGGATAGAGGAAGCAGGTTCTTCCTGAAGGTCGGTAAATGCCTACCAGTTTGTACGGTGTCGCAGTCGAGAAGGCAGTAATCCTGTATGTACAGCGATGAATGCTCAATTTCTTTCCACAGGTAGGCTGTATGCAAATATCTGACAAGAGTGTGTACAAAGTGATTATTAAATATTTGTATGCAATATTGTTCATGACTCCGAAGTGCGATTATCTTTGCGACATTAAAGTCGTATGAAATACAAGTGCAGTGCGCTGTATCGCAGGCGACAGCAAGTGTGTCCGCATCAGGTAGAGTAATTCACGTTACATTTTTAAATTTATATCCTCTGTGACAGAAAAATTGCATTCCAAATACTGTAGTGCTTTAACATACATACGAGTATACAAGTTGAAATTTTAAAATTACATCTTAATTATATATATATATATATATATGTGTGTGAAAAGGTAAAGTGATCCTGTTCCAGGCCCGCTGTGGCCCAGAGGGTAGGTAGAGGTATAGCTCTACTCTTCCATGACCGCGGCACTAGAAGGGGGTGAGTGGTCAGCAGCACGCCTTGGCCTCACTTTACCCCCGGGAAAGACCCGGTACCCATTTTACAGGAGGCTGTGTGGGGCCCAGGGCCGATCTGGACGGGTGAAAAACCTCGAACCCGGACCGTCCAGCCCGTAGTCAGTCGCTATACGGATTGAGCTACCTGGCCCATATATATATATATATATATATATATGTGTGTGTGTGTGTGTGTGTATACACACATACACACGTATGTATGTATGTATGTATACACATACATATATGTATTAACACTATATATATATATATATATATATGTGTGTGTGTGTGTATGTACACATTACCAGGATATCTACAATTAATTAAGATGTTAAACAACAATATGCCACATAGTATTAATAAATAAGTAAGTGTTGTCAGTGGAATATGTACAGTGTTTATTTTTATTAAAATACAATTTTTCATGTGCCTAACCAACACGTCGTAGTTACGTGTGTTGGAGTATATGTAAGGTTTCTGAAGATCTGATTTTCGTCGTTCAGGGAGGTTGAGTCGTCTCCTTCTTGCCCGAAAGCCTTGTATATGTTTTTCTATGTGTAAAACCCGTTCATAGAGACAGAATTTCCATATACTCGTGTAGTGTGACATATCTTAAAATATGAAGTTCTGTGTGCTCCTTGTAGTTGGATTACTTTGATTATGTGACCAGCACTGCCATAGATGCTGGGTCACCCTCTTTGAAGTTATTTGATAACAACAAACTTTGGACTCAAAAAAACTTTTCTTGTCACAGTTGTGTGTATGATAGATGTATTTTTGTGTTATAATAATAATAATAATAATAATAATAA
>Ga0136643_10012786_pt1 | contig 12524 bp, 8 predicted proteins | sample TergutLab28metaG_FD_96883 | JGI IMG/M metagenome (GOLD analysis project Ga0136643, IMG submission 96883) | Labiotermes labralis P1 segment gut microbial communities from Petit-Saut dam, French Guiana - Lab288 P1 (version 3) (version 3) | ecosystem: Host-associated > Arthropoda: Insects >...
AAAGTGCGGCCGGGGCGTGCTGCTGACCACTCACCCCCTTCTAGTGCCGCGGTCATGCAAGAGTAGAGCTATACCTCTACCCACCCTCTGGGCCACACCGGGCCTGTAATGGGATCACTTTACGTTTACCTTACCTTACCTGAAGATTGCCTAATTTAGATCGGAAAAAGTTGCTCAATTAGACCGACTCGATGGTCTACTAAAGATAGAGCTGTGCTGAGACTGATGCTCAATTGTTTATTCGTGTTATAACGTTAATTTTAATCGCTTCGTGCCAATAAAACACAAAATCTTCTACCTTCCTTACATTCACAAATTGCTGCCCGTGGTTCATTTAGCGATACTGTCCATCACTCATATCAGTTGTACACAAATTTCGTAAAAATCTATCAGCCACCTCAAAGTGTGAGGTGCCAGAAGAGTGACATGAAGCAAGCCCCATGCAGCGGACCCACAGATATTAGGCATCAGCGCACAACATTTAGTTGCCAGGGCGAAGTGGCGCCCGGAATTTGTTCACTCCTGACTCAGAATATATTGGATGAAATGGAAGGATATGCAAGGAAGTGACGTGGCCTAATTCCAATTCAATCTTGGGCTTTTGCCCTGAGGGACTGAAGAAAATAACAAAAATATAAGTCAGGACATTCGGTGTTGCAGTCAGGATTCGAGCCCGGTACCTGCAGAAAGTAAGTCTACAAAAACGGCTTATCACATAATGAATATTGAACAAACATGTCAGAGCGAGCAAGCTGTTTTGGTGGTGTTCGCTGTGACACAGTCTGTCGTGAACTGCTGAGCTAAATTGGTACTCGCAATAAAGACGTGTCTATCGTTTTAGAAATTGGGTTTTGTAGAAGAGAGGTGGGTTGCTTTTCTATCTAGCTGGCTGGCTGACGGATGGGGATGGTTTGCCTTGTTGCTGGGGTGCGTTTATATCAACGTTACCATGGAAATTTGCATGCACCATCCAATAATGGCAGAAGAAGACTCCCACCCTACAAAGGCTCTCTTCACAACCCTGAAAGAGTCTTTCTTCTCTTCACAGCAGAGCAAAGCAGAAGAGTCTCTTCTTTATAAGGGGGGCGGGAGAGAAAGAGAAAGTGGAGGGAAGTCTGGAAGCGACTAATGTATGGAGGAAGCTTAAAATTGAAGTTTTTAAACACTGCAAAAGCACCGGCAGAGCAAGGTTAAAAGGCAAGAGAAATATGGCAGAGGGAAAGAGGAAGTTGGAGCTTATGACAAGGAGTATCACAGAGACCCCACGGGGTCAACAGACGGAACAGAGATATAAATACAGATTAAAAATGTACTGTCAGTCGTAGATTTAACACCAGATGTAGGCGGCGAGAGTTCCGCGGTCCGAGGAAGACACTCCCGATATCCGCTGAACAGAAGGCTGAGTGGGCCCCAGAGCCGGGCTGGGCACTGGGTAGATGACAAAAATCTCCTCCCACTACCGCCAATGATACCTCAGACTATCAGCTTAGTCACTGCACCGACTCACGTAATTGTATTTACATGACATAATTATATTTATATGACATTATATTTACATGACAATTATATTTACATGATATAATTATATTTACATAACATAATTATATTTACATGACACATAATCATACTTACGTGAAATAATTATATTTACATGACATAATTATATTTATATGACATATTATATTTACATGACATAATTATATTTACATGACACATAATCAAATTTACATGACATAATTGTATATACATGACAATTATATTTGCATGACATAATTATATTTACATTACACAATTACATTTACATGACATAATTATGTTTACATGACATATAATTATATTTACATGATATATAATCATATTTACATGACATATAATTATATCGACGACAATGACACAGACGAATTAACAAATAGTTTAAAATTTTAATATGTCTGATAATTCTTCTGTGTTTTACATATTCTTCTTCAATGTAAAATCCCTGAGGATGATCTGAGAAAGGTCGAAATATTTTTGAGTCTTAGAGGATTATACGTGATAGTGTGCATTTTAATACTTGTGTATTTGTAGGTATTATCTATTGAACTGTTCATTTATACACGGATATGAATACTACTAAGGATATCAATCATTAAGGATGACTGAATGTAGACCTAATCATCAGAGAAAACAAAGACAATGAAAGTTACATTGTTCCTACACAGATTCCCGTTACAGTGTCACAGTCAGTGGAATACTAAAGGGTTGAGAAAGGGAACAGGTTAAAGTGTCCCCGAGCTTTGCTAAACACATCAACATGAAGACACATGGGGCACTGGAGGTACAGCGCCACGAGTTCTTAACCTTAATACTGGATAGATGTAAGTGGCCAGTTTACCGCTGGGGACACAGCCACCGTAAATATGGAACTGAAAGAATACAAACTAATGCTGCTATCAGTGAACATGACATTACATTCTGGAAGAATAAACGCTACACGTTAGGGCTAAACTGTTTAGCCGTCAACAGGCCTTGTTACAAGAACACAAAAAGAGGTATATTTTACAACTGCATTTCAGGTTTACAGTTTTAACATACACAGCCTTTTGTATTCTTGTTATTAGGCCTGATGATGGCTAAACAATTTAGCCGTAGTGTGCAGACTATTCTTCCCGAATACGGTGTTGTGTTCACTAACTGCAATATTGATTGTATTTAGTAATACAACAGGGAGGGCCGGGATAGCTCAGTCGGTATAGCGGCTCGCTGCGGGCTGGACGGTCCGGGGATAGAATCCCGGTGAGGAGCCAGATTTTCCGCACCCGTCCAGACCGATCCTGGGGCCCACCCAGCCTGCTGTACAATGGGTACCGGGTCATTCCCTGAGGTAAAGCGGCCAAGGCGAGGCGTTAAACACCCACCTCATCTAAAGCCAAGGTTAAAGAAAGAGTACAGCTATACATCTACTCACCTTGAGGGCCTTCGTGGTCTGTTCAACGGTCAACTTTACCTTTACTTTTAACACAGCAGGGGTGTGTGGGCCGGGATAGTTCAGTCGGTCTAGCGACTGGCTACGGGCTGGACGGTCCGGGATCGAATCCCGGTGGGGTCGAGATTTTCCGCACCCGTCCAGATCGGCCCTGGGGCCCACCCAGCTTCCTATACAGTGGGTACCGGGTCTCTCCCGGAGGTACAACGGCCGAGGCGTGGCGTTGACGACCCACGCCCATACAGCGCCTAGGGTGAGGAAAGAGTAGAGCTATACCTCTACTCCCCTTTGGACCTTCGTGGTCTGTTTTAGGGTGAATTTACCTTTACCTTTACCTTTACAACAGGGATGTACCAACTTAATGTGACATAAGTAGGTCAAATTTTGTAAAAGTGGCGACGATATGAACAAATAATATCACAATTCTTTACCGATTAACGAGCCGTTTATAATAGCTAGAGTAATTGTGTGCTGTAAAGCGACTGGTGCCGAATGTGCACGCTGAAGACTCAAACAAGTGTGTGTGTGTGTGTGTGCTGTGAGCCGTGTGACACCTGAGCACAGGGTAACAGTGACGTCATAATGTAGATTCCAGGCAGCAACACGCTTCACCGCTCCGTGCGGCTTGCAATCAATGTCCGACACAGGACTGGCCCGTCCCACGCGCTGTTCAAACATAGCCGACTGACTTGGTTAATCCTTGCAGCGGTCTTCTGCCTTACTCCACTCCATCTATATCGCGGTCACGGAAATACTCCCACGAATTGCACGAATTACAACGCTCGAAACTTCCCAATATTTACGTACAGTTTTACTCCCCTCCAGACCTCCCCCCATTGGAGTGAACCGTCAATCCCAAAGCGCTTGTCACCAACGGAAACTATCATGTTGTTATCTTCTGTAACTTTCGTGTGGACATTATGGATAAATAACGAGGAAAATGCAAGATGTACACGTCGGAAGAGAAGAGGAAAAGTACGAGGTAGAAGTGGTGGGGGGTGATTAACATGGGGCGGGGTGAACCACATGGGCGCAGTACAGATTACTAATTCCAACAAATGTATCTGGTAATTGTTAAAATTCTGGTATGCTGGAATGTGACGCCGTATAATTTGGTACAGACATACTGACGTTTCCGCAAAATCAACTTCCTCCATCCTGAGCGTCCATGCTGCTGTCCTGAAGATGGAATAGCAGATTCCTCTGAAACGTCACCCATCTACTAAACTAAAGGGTGTCACACAGCAGAATATTACTATTTTATGTTATGTGAACCCGTGTAGTCTGGGAGACAGTACTAACGGTTCGTAGAGACATAACTGACTTAATTTTTAGCGGACACAGTTGGTCTCTCCGAAACGTATGTGAAAGTCTACTGCTCTACACGACATTAAGATCGTGCAAAACAGTAATATTGAGGGTCATCGCCAAGAAATCTTCAAATGCCCAATGAATTTTGCTTTTTGAGGAAATTTATAACAAAAATAGATGCATACAGGACGACAAGAGGATGCGGGGTTCGAATCCCTGTAATCTCCAAAAGGTCCAGAATGGCTCTGGGGCTCACCCAGCCTCCAATTCAATGGGTACCGGGGTTCTTTCCCGGGAGTAAGACGGCCAGGGCGTGAAGTTAACCACTCGCCTCCATCTAGCGTCAAGGTTAAGAATAAGTGGCGCTATACCTCTCCTCCCTCTATATGCCTTCAAGGCGCATACACGGAAATCATTACTTTTTTAGAAGGACAAAAGACTCTATTATACTCACAGAATCTCACAACGTGAATTTTTAGTTACAAAACCTATCTTCCTTACACAGTTACATCCTTTGTTCATAGTAATTTCTAAAAAAAAGTTGGAATATTAAAAAAATATTACGAATTTACGAAATAAAATAACATCTGAAATATAGAACTCATTGATATATAAATATAACACTCATAAATATATAAATAATTTCATTCAGAAATACATGTTCTGTTAACAGCCAGGTCACAATTACGAGAACCGCAAGCTATTATTAAGCTGGAGCTGTACCTCCACTATCCCATACGCTTTTATGGCCTGTTGCTTAATGAAGGGCAGTAACGACTTTGAACATCCCATTCTACTGGGATGTGACGGCGTGTTGTTAGGCGAATACTGCCGGACGTTTCGAAGGACGGTAGTACCTTCTACGCGTCGCAAAGTGTTCGCCCAACGACACAGCTAGTAAGAACGGGGCGTCCAGCAACACCGCTGTGAGCACCTCAACTTTACCTTTTCACCTTCATGACGCAAACTAATCAGAGGAGATTCTTGTAGTTGTGCTTCTAATACTAAGGAAATGTTCACTTCCAGATGACGTCAACCGCAGTTGCACAAAACTGCCACATAAAACCGTTTCCGCCCTCTGGAATCATGCAACCATAAGACCCGAATGTCGTATAGGCCTACGCGATCCAATCTTCGAATCTGTGCTCCCCTTGAAGCGCCCCCATTTCATTTATTTTTATCCCCTCTCTCCGTCCCTTTCCTTTTTCCATCAGTAGCTCCTATTCCAAATGCCGTTCTTTCCGACTTTCCCCGGCAGTGTGTTGTCAGCCGCGCGAAATACCGGCAAAATGCGGGGGCAAAGACTTGCGGAGGGGCCCGCGATTTCACACACGGACTACTCGATACATAATGCATCAGCGGCAGAAGGGTGGCGGGGAACAGGAAAACTGAAGGGGAGAGGAACGCGCGATGGATCCTGTGTGTACGCTGCCGAGACTGAAGACTTTGTTACACTGTCAGTTGGGACGGGCTTTTGGTGAGCTTGTTACAGCGTGGGATCGTGATTAGGTGACTGGCTGAATGATTAATAGGTGGATTGTTCGAGTGACCGATTGGATAAATTATTACTTGTTTGACTGTTCGAGTGATGTTTGGATAAATGATTACTTGTTTGACTGTTCGAGTGATGTTTGGACAAATGATTACTTGGTTGACTGTTCGAGTGATGGTTGGACAAATTATTACTTGGTTGACTTTTCGAGATATTGATTGGATACATGATTAATAGGTTGATTGATCGAGAGATTGATTGGATAAATGATTACTTGGTTGATTTTTCGAGAGATTGATTGATAAATTATTAATAGGTTGATTGTTCGAGAGATTGATTTGATGATTACTTGGTTGATTTTTTCGAGGGATTGAATGGAAAACTGATTACTTGTTTGACTGTTCGAGAGACTCATTGGATAAACGATTACTTGGTTGATTGTTCGAGAGACTGATTGATTAATCGGTTGATTTTTCGAAAGATTTATTTATAAATGATTAATAGGTTGATTGTTTGAGTTACTCGCTGGATAAACGATTACTTGGTTGATTGTTCGAGAGAGTGATTGATTAATCGGTTGATTTTTCGAAAGATTGGTTTATAAATGATTAATAGGTTGAATGTTTGAGTTACTCATTGGATAAATGATTACTTGGTTGATTGTTAGAGTGACTGATTCGATAGGTGACTAACCATTTAAAGCCCAATGGTTACTGTAGGCACCACCTGCTTTCACATTACAGGCTTCTGCAATTTTCCCACACGTTGTGGTCACGTGTTTGCTACCACTCACAATAAACAAACACTATTTTCCAAAACAACATTTAGCGAAGTGTCTTCCTAACAGAAGCACACCGTTTTCTCTGTGAGGAAAGAATTTAATCCTTACACAGAGGCCTAATGCAGATAGACCTTAGTCTGCAAAGGTCTAGTTGTTTAGTCGAGAAACTGATTGGTGTAGACAGTCATGTAGTGATTGTGCTTTGACTTACTGGCTAAAAATACCGAAAGAAATGTAGCTGAAAATCCGATCCACTTATTCTAGTCGACATAGTAAGTAGGCTACGGGCTTGGCGGTCAGGAGTTTGAATCCCTGTAGGGGCAAGTGATTCCTGTCCTCTCCGAAGAGCCGTACAGACCGCCTCTGGGGCCCAGCCAGTCTCCTATTCAGTGGGTACCGGTGTTCTTTCCCGGGAGCAAAGTGGTCGGGGCTTAAATTTTACCACTGACCTCCAACTGCTGACGAGGTTAACAGGGGGTGGATCCGTACCTTTAACCCCACCACATACCATCATGGCCTGGACACAACTTTATCTTCTTTAAGACTAACTTCTGCTGTTTGTTCCCAGATGTTCACCTGACTCACCTCATCTGTTTGTCCAGTTATTCAAAAGACAACACCAGCAATGTGATGTGCTGGCATGATTAGTGAATAACGAATCTGAAAGAATCTAGCAAGAAGGGGTCGTGGCCTGACCTGTAGTATAATTTCCGGGTTTCGATTGTCTGTAGGAAATCAATATGGGCTCAAAATACAGGTCAAGGAAGTCGGTTTGAACCTCAAGTCTCAGAAACATGAAGAAGGAATGCTAGACCTAACCGAAACGTCGTGTGTCAAAGTATGAAATGTAAAACGTCCGCGATAAATTATTTAAGAAAAAAGGAGTTCCTGGTCACGTGACACTGTTTTTATTGAGTGGGCGATTTGCTGATTGCAAGGTCGATCGTTTCATTGATTGAAAACAGTTCGAAGCCACGCGACATGCAGTTGTGAAATTCTGTTTCATGTAACATGCCCGTCTGTGCCTACAGCGCTCTGGGCGTGTATTACTTTCAGGTTTCGGATTAATCGTGCTTATTTATGCTTTATTTAACGACGCTGACAATAGCTTAAACTACTGTTTCGAGTGGTTACATAACCCGTGTATAATAAAGTGGATCAAGAGCGCACAAATTTCGGGGGCCGGGTCATCTTGGTGGGTAAATTTTATATATGATGGCGCCTAATATTAATGGCTTCTCTTTATATAACTTGCCTCATGTCACCCTTCCGATGCCTAGAATTTTGAGGCGATTCCTACATTTTTTTTTAAATTTGTGCACCCCTGTATTGGACGATGTACCTAAGGAAGCGACTCTGGCTTAATCCGAGGACAGCCCATTACTGCGGAATTTTACTTGACGGACAGAAGAAAATCACGGAAAATTGTAAGTCCAGGTACTCGATGTCCCAACCCAGATTCGAAGTAGACATCTCTAAGAAGCAAATCAGAAAGTGATAACTTATTAATCAATTTCGTCTATATTTGCGACTACATTGCATCTCATCTCTTCGTGCGTGCTACATGGTCCACCGATTGCAATGTCCGTAAATTTGATCTCCCTCGCATCGTCTGGCGAAAAGCAAAAATTATGAATCAGTCCCTAAAAACTAAACCGAATGTCACACTACACTAGACACATTAACTTTTCAAAGTCTAGAGTTACTTTATGTACCACCAGGTTTAACATTCAAAAATTACAAGTTCTACTCACATAGTGGGGACCGCGGTAGCACAGCGGTTAAGGTGCTGTGCTACAAATCGGAAGGTCGCTGCTTCGATCCCAGCTGGTGTCAGTGCATTTTTCATTGACATAAAATCCTTCCGATCCCACTATGGCCCTAGAGTCGACTCAGCCTCTAACAGAAATGAGTACCAGGAGCATTTCCTGGGGGGTAAAGGCGGCCGGTGCGTAAGGCCGACAACCTTACCACCATCCTGTGTCGTTGTCATAAAATCTGGGAACCTAAACTTCTTGGAACCCTCTGGGCTACTCCAGGCCTGTAAGGGGACTCTTTTGTTTACTCACACATTATGTAGTTACGTGTTCTGTATTTGAATCTCATAAAAACGACCTTTGTCCTATGCAGCATTAACTGACTGGTTATTACAGCCGACATGTATGGTGTTCACTGCGCGGTACGATGTGGGTCTTTAAATAGAATGCTCCGGCCGTAAACTTTAACAAACTTTACGTACGGCTTGCTTCGTCTTCTGCCCGTTGGAAACACCATAGCTGCCTGTACGTATTCTGATCTGTCAGTGCAGTGCCTGGCCTAGTGTAACGTTGCCTTCATAGGTCGTTGGTTAAGAGCTGGAAGGGGGGGAAGCTTTTCCCGACTTGGATGACCCCTTGACCCTAAAGCGACATCGCAAGTCGGGGTATATGGGGGCGCCGGCGACCGATTAGCAATGCAAGTGTTTGGGGGTGAGAGGGTGGCAGACGACGGAGGAATAGGCACGACACGCGTTGCCCCACTCCCCTAACCTCATTACCATACAGTTACACTTTTTTACAACATAGACTTGTCTACAGAACCAAGCAACCAGAACTGATGTTTTCATCAAAAGCACCCACTTTTATTTCAAAGCATGTAGTGTGTGATCTATATATAAGGCGTTTGATGTAAGCTAACGTGTAATTCTGGTGTAACAGAATGCGTGAACTTCAGACGCAGGTCTACTGCCCCAAATACGCTTTGCTCTTCACGGTCCCTATTTATAGAATGCTGTGTGTAATTCTGATTACAATTTAAAGCACGTGCCAACAGATCACGCACCACTTTTAGGCGCGTTTGCAAAATTGCTACTATTAGCTTAGCCACGCCTGTCCGTCTATCCGTCCGTCCGCAGGGAACAACTCGGCTCCCAGTGGACCGATTGCATTTATTTTTCGAAAATCTGTAGAGAAAATTCAAGTTTTATTGAAATGTGACAAAAATAACGGGAAATTTACATTTTGATCACACCTCGCTCAGTTCTCCTTCGAATGAGAAATGTTTCAGATGTAAAGAAAATCAAAGCGCACATTTTATTTGTTTCGAAAATCATACCGGTTATGAGATAATGTGGAAAAATATTGTCGAGTGGGGCAGGTCACGGATGACAATATGGCGCATGCGCATTACACGGTGGATACCTCAGGCTACATACACACACTCAGAACATGTAATAATTATTGCTTTTCCACTGCAACAATGGTTGCATGGACGCGCCTCAAAGTTATAGTATACGTTCTCTGCGTGTCATGTTACCATACTAGCAGCCTTCCTGTTGCTATATATACTTTCAGTATATGAACTGTGGTTGGAATCAATCCGAAGCCAATGCAGTACCCAATCTGCAGCCTAACAGGGATGGTCTGGTAATTCAGTAAGGCCTGCTTGCATTCTAGCAGTTCCGAATTCAAGGTAAACCGCTAAGACAATAATAAAAAATGAAAGTAAGTAAAATCATGCGTGAGTGCACAGCGGGAACACTGCCAACTCCTGAAATACAAACTTGCGTATGACGGCACAGAATATCCAACATTAAAATGAACTGAATAGCAACTTGTCGGAATTGTAATCAGGGAGGTGCCCGTTTCGAACCTCGGACGACACAAGGTTGGGCAGAGAATTCTCTGGGTTTTACTCAGTCATAACAGACAGAAATGGGGCGGTAGCTCAAAGGAGAAAAGATCGATTCACCATTCACCAAACATTATACCGTTCTACTCTGTACATATGTAATTACATAAAAATATATATAAATAAAAATATATATAAACAAATAGTATACTGAATGCATCACTGTCACAACATGCACAGAGTCATTATACAAGTCATTCTTAAAATTATTCTCCTTTCAATCTCATTACTCAGCATACTAAGCACACCTAGCCACTGCTCTACAACACATTCCTACACAACATGATATACTGCCACAACACCTTGTTTGTAAAAACGAATTAAATTGTGATTATTGTAATATAACTTTAGCAAGGAACAACAAAGCTCCCTGATGATGATCTGATAAAATCGAAACATGTCGGAGTGATTTTAAGTGTTTTAAAGTGTTTTATGTGAAAGTTATGTAAGTGCAGTTGTTGGTTGATAATGGAAGTGATTCTCCTTTCACTTATACTATGGCATGATTCTATAATCTTCTTTACTGTGTCAAACTTGAAAATAAGAAATGTGTATGCTTTCTGCCACAAGTGAACGTAAAATTTTCCATGTAAATCGAAAGATGTGACACGAGATTCTTTGTAGCTGTCTTGACAGAAAAGTCCTTTTAACAACACCATTTTTCGTGTTCTCATTGCGCTGGCTATGAAGTTTATATCTACCGTCTTTTGAGAAGTAACACAGATCGATAGGAATCGCCGTTTCGGATGAAATAGCTAACACATTTTTTTTTAAATTGAACATGGGGTACTGCAGTGTGAAGCTTGAAGCCTGAGCGGTGGGGATCACTGCTGGTTCAAGAAAAGTACCAGGGAGAAAAGGTCTGTGACAAGAGATATCCATATCGTATAATAATAATAATAATAATAATAATAATAATAATAAACTTACCGTAAATAGTTTATGATTATGGTTCCGTGCATCGCTGATCCCTATTAATAACTGTCCAACGAGATGCAACACAAAGCAGTCTATTTATTATTCTGCAAGTTCACTATATATGTTTCGGGTGTCAACCACACCCATCATCAGGAGTACACAAAACTGTAACTACAGCCTCCGGTACTGTGCAGCTGCCTCCCTCCAACGTGGCCAAGCTACCCAAGCTAGCTTGGCCACGTTGGAGGGAGGCAGCTGCACAGTACCGGAGGCTGTAGTTACAGTTTTGTGTACTCCTGATGATGGGTGCATTTGACGCCCGAAACATGTAGAGTGAACTTGCAGAACAATAAACAGACTGCTTTGTGTTGCATCTCGTTGGACAGTTATTAATATATATTACTGTAAATAATTTATCAAGACCTTCATAAAACGCAATTTTGAAGGTGATGATGCAGTAGGTTGAGGCAGTGCGCTACAAGCCGGTAGGTTGCGGTTTCGTTTCCCCATGGGGTCACTGGGATTCTTTAATTGACTTCATCCTTCCGTCCGCACTGCGGCTCTCAGCCTCTAACAAAAATGCGGAGTAAAGGGGACAAAGGCGGCCGGTGCGTAAGGCTGAACTTACCACGTTCATGTGGCAGCTGTCCAGAAATTTTGTGTGCTTCAAATTCCTGGAGCCCTAAAAAGCCTGTCCAGGCCTGTACAGGTACAGTTCTACCGTTACTGCCACAAGTACAGTCAACACTACTGCAGACCTGCGTTGTAATTTGCAATAGAGCGCTAAACTTCCCGCCAGACTTTCACCCAAATTTCATTCAGACTGGCTCTATCACATGTCCACAGTTCTTTGAACGGTAGTAGCTCGCACAGTCCCACTTCAAATTTTTCGAATATCGCGGTGGGTAAATAAGGTCCATCACACAGGAACACTACGCTCAAATAAAATTTAGAATACGTTTATTGATTTTTAAATTTTAATAGGACAATACTATCAGGCAAATAAACGAAACTTGTGTCTGTAAAATGAAATATGATATGGCAGCTTTATTCTTTTCTTCCTTTCAAAAACTTTGAACGCAACTTTTCACCTTTTTTATCATTGCATCGTGCATTCTGTAGTTTATTTAATTACACAAAACACACACACACACACACACATATATATATATATATATACATATATACATTATTTAAAAAGTCTAAAATTTACATTAAAACATTTCAAACGCTCCTACATGTTTCGATCACACGATCATCCTCAGGGAGCATATATTGTTCCTTACTAAAGTTATAATTTAAAACATTCAGTGAATTACTTCGTTATGTTAACTGTGGTGCTGTGGCAGCATGTCGTGTTTTTGTTTGTGAGTCGTACGCTGTTTAGA
>Ga0136643_10012787_pt1 | contig 12524 bp, 4 predicted proteins | sample TergutLab28metaG_FD_96883 | JGI IMG/M metagenome (GOLD analysis project Ga0136643, IMG submission 96883) | Labiotermes labralis P1 segment gut microbial communities from Petit-Saut dam, French Guiana - Lab288 P1 (version 3) (version 3) | ecosystem: Host-associated > Arthropoda: Insects >...
AATGTTCCGTGTGCCATTTGTAATGTTCCGTGTGCCATTTGTAATGTTCCGTGTGCCATTTGTAATGTTCCGTGTGCCATTTGTAATGTTCCGTTTGCCATTTCTGCTGGTTTTACTTCTTCAACTTGTACAGTTTTTTGTTCTTAATAACACGAAATTTTGTCGTCAAAAACCCACGAATTTTATGCATTTTCATAGTAACTTGTAATTTCTAATCCTGCTCTGGTTTTTTGTTTATGACACCATGTTCAGATCTTTCGTAGAAACATGCCACCTCCATCTTCAGGAAAAGAATTTTTATGAATTTCTTACCGTCAAAACCTCAGTACCGACATAAAATCAGTTGTTCACCAAGATTTTATGGTAAAATGTAACCATTACGTAAGCGTTGTTAGTAATGATTATAAACATATTTAAGGGCACGCGGTGTCCCATTTGGTTGAGGCAGTGCGCTACAAGCCGGAAGGTCGCGGGTTCGTTTCCGAATGGTGTCAATGGAATTTTTCATTGACATAAACCTTCCGGCCGCACTATGGCCCTGGGTTAACTCAGCATCTAAGAGAAATGAGTACCAGGAATATTTCCTGTGGGTAAAGTCGGACGGTGTGTAAGACTTTACAACCTTACCACCTTCGTGTACCGATTGTCTTGAAATCTGGGATCCTCAGCCTCCTGGAACCCTCAGGGCCTGTCCAGGCCTCTAATGGGATATTTAGGTTGTTGGAACTGTCGGATAGATTTCGTAAGAGCACAGGGACACTTAGGGATATCTAGCATCTAGGCTCGAGAGTCCATATATTTCCTGCTGATGTACAGTCTGCTTCCTAGTCAATAGTCCTTCAAGAGAAAGGTTGTAATTTTGCTCAGTGCCTCTACCAGCAACCCTGACGCGTGCCATCCTGACTATCGCTGTAGAGTTTCATATTCCTGAAGACGACTTGTGGTTATGCTGAAAACTATGGAAGAAACGACGATAGCAAACATTAGGTTTCTGAATTCTATCTTATGTATTATTCCCCTGCAGTCCTCGTGTCAATTGTACGAGATAGGATACCGACACGTTCACAAAACGCCGATGGTTGTTCGGAGACAGAAATTATCTCCACTCAATCGACTCAACTGAACAAACCTCATGACGGAGACTGAACGATCTTTCGAAGAATTTTACTTCTGTAACTAAAAAGAGAAGATGATTGATGTATGTGTCATTCCGTACACAAACGTTCGTAGTTTCTGTCACAGGCAGCAAAAAATTTAGTCGCCATTTACAAATTCTTTAATTTCACAGCAGGCCCAATTTTTAAGTTTATCCTCTTTGACACTGTTAGTTCTCTGTTCTGTTTCATTAAGAAAGTGTTGTTTCAGAAATTGTTATATGTGAGTCTTCACTGGGTCACTCGACCAATAGACCCAGCGGAATAGGTCCCCCATTTTGAGCGAAGGAAACAGCATAACCAATTCCGAAATGTGGTGCTTTTTAAATTTAAAACCTACATGATAAATGGGGACCGCAGTAGCACAGTGGATAAGGTGCTGTGCTACAAAACGGAAGGTCGCTGGTTCGATTCCAGAAGGTGTCATTGGGATTTTTCATTGACATAATCTTTACTGCCGTACTATGGCCCTGGGGTCGACTCAGCCTCTAATAGAAATGAGTACCAGGAGTATTTCCTGGGGGTAAAGACGGCCGGAGCGTAAGGCTGATAACCTTACCACCATCCTGGGCCATTGTCACGTAATCTGGGAACCTTAACTTCTTGGTACCCTCTGTGCCACTCCAGGCCTGTAACGGGACTGATTTACCTTGCATGGTAAATAACATGCAAGGCAACGAACTGATTATGAAACGTTCAGAAATGAAACGGACTCACGCGTGGCGACATCTGAAGACCTGACTCTAAAGAGGTGGCTCGACGTACGAGTATCGCCACACTAAATTTACAGATATGCTACTTATCGCCTCTCCTCTCTTAACCTACTGTATAGCTACTTGCTTTTATATCTTTCTCGTGGAATTTATTTATTGTCAGAAGGATGAAGAAAGCTGTATAATGACGAGCATAAAGTCGTAGTCTCCTTAATGTTAGGGTGTATTAAGTTTAGGCGTATGAAGTGGCCGAAACCCGAAACATTTCGAGATATTGAGAAGTTTTTGAAGAATATTATTTGGTAAATTTTATGGAAAGAAAACACCAGGTCCTGTGGGCCTAGATAGTAGAGTAATACTAAAATTTAAGTGTACTCTCCATTCCGATAATAAAATTAGGTTCATACCTTTGGCCTGTTTACAATTTGAAGGAAGTTCCTTCAGCTGATTTCAGAGAACAAAGATATTCCTCTGTTTCTTTCAGAAAATAAGAAAATTTCTCCAGCATATCGTATAAAATAAAATTCTTATAGAAGCCGAGAACAAAGTAATACTTGTCGTTTGTTCCTTGGAAAGGGGAAATTTCTCAAGCCTATTTCAAAGTACAAGAGAAATTATATATTGTAGTTTGTTTCAGAGAACAGGGAACTTTCTGTAGGCTGTGTCATAAAAGAACGAGACTTTTCTTGTTTGTCCCGTTTAGCAGGTTTTGTGTTCATCTCCAGCAAGTCGATATGCAAATGGATGGATCAATTCTGGTGAAAAAGGAAAAACTCGCCAGACAGTACGGCTGTCCACGGTTTGGGAAGTGCGGGTTAACAGGAGTAAAGGTTTTGTCGAGTTGGTGCATACATGTCGCTGGAACCCCTATGCAAGATGTCACCCTGGGGATGTACAACAGTTTACAGTGATCAGCACATTACCGGCATGGAGTGAAAACCTCATAGCAATGCTAATGCAAAGTGGCAATGTTCAGCTTTGTTAATAGGCGCTTGATAACAGAAGCGAGTGCACGCCGCACACTCTAAATGAATTGCATGCCTGTTTGTGTTTCGTTACAGCGCAGTCCTGGATGGTTTGAGTGGCTGGCGCAAACAGAAGCCAACTAAACACCTTCCATTGTACGGTTAGATATGTGAATGTCGTCCCAACGGTATTACGTTGTCTCTATGTTCCACATATTCCGAAATAAGTTGATGTATATTTAGCAACCCTGTACAGAACTTCAGCGTGTAGAGGACAGAATTCTTGTTTTGCGTTCTGGAGATCGTCGGTTCAAATCTCCGTGCCCGTACTGGCTGTCCTGAGATATTTGTAATTTTTCGCAGCATCTGCAGGTGAAATACGGAGACGTAAGGTCATTATAGACTACAGTCGCATTCTGCCACAACTTCCCAAATCATTATTGACCAATAATGCATAATTTGACTACATAATATGGAATATGAGCAAATTAAGAGGCCTTCAAATAAATAGAGAATAAATAAAGAATAACAAGTCAAAATGATAACATAATAAACAAAGAAATTCGTAGTATTGCAATACATAATTTTAAAAGCCAATCCCGGTGACCGCGCGGTCTAAGGTGTGGGTCTGCGGCGACCCGCTTGCTGGGATTGCGGGTTCGAATCCCATCTGGAACATAGATGTTTGTCTCTGGTGAATGTTGTGTTGTCAGGTAGAGATCTCTGTAAAGGGCTGATCACTCGTCCAGAGGAGTCCTACCGACTGTGGTGTTTCCAATCAGTGTGATCGCGAAGCCCTGTAAGGGGAGACCACGACCCGGAATCGGATCGAAGCGCATGAAAAAATAATGATTTTACAAGTAAAACATTAAAACTTATCGTGTTTCGACTCCTAAAGAATCTTCTTCAGTGAGGAAACATAAATCACAAATATATAAAATATGTTTCATTGATGTTTTCTCCCTGGAGATAATTCTTAAGGAATCGAAACATGATGGATTTTTAATGTTTTAATCGTAAAAATATGCATTGCAATATTGTGCATTTTGTTGGTTATTATATTATAGATTATTATTTAATGCACAGAAATGAATACCGTAGAAGAGCACGTCACATTATAGTAGAAAATAATCATTGCACCGACATCAGAGAACTCCTTCACTGAGCCACATACTGTAGCATGTTAGTCTATATCACAACTTCAGTGGATATTCTTTTAAAATTATAATTAAAATCACCATCGCGTCTACTCGTTCTAATAAATGGGTTGTCAGTGAGATTCTAAAGTCAAAATATATTACTCCTTTCTTGTTGCCCCTCTTAGCCTGTGAGCTGTAGGATCAAGAACTTGGGGCTCGAATATTGGTAGTGTCAAGAAATTTTTTAGCGTTTACAGCGTTCTCAAGGGCTCTAAGAACCCACCAAGTTACCCATTTAATGGGTACCGAGGGTTCTACACATGTAGGTACCAACGCCGGGGCATGAAGCTGTACAACTGGCCTTCATCTTACACGAGAGTGAGTCAAATGAAAACCGTAAATATTTACATTTTTAATAATATACACTTAAGGTTTTCATTTGACTCTCACTCGCACATAAGTGCATACGGAGAAGTACCTCCATTTGTCATAGGTCTTAAATTCTAATGCTGAATTAGGCACAGTGACAAATACACATTTAGGTTAAACTGTGAAACTGAAGTTATGCTGTTCTACAAGTTAATTTCCTCACCATTTAGCACGCCTCATCTCTCTCTCTCTGTAAATGCAAAGGGTTTTGCTAACGTGTGGTTGCCTCAAATACGCTTGAGAATTTTCACGGAAAGTAGGGAGCGCGTTTTAAGTAATTGTGTTCTTAGAAAGGTTGATTTAAAGCTGTGAACATTAAGGAAACTGGGTTAATATTTACACAGTGATTTCAGATAGCATAAGACAGAATTTTCAGAGTGTAACGCGCTTTGCAAAATCAGATGTACCATGAGCGATCAGTGGTTTTCTCGGCGGTGTTTGTGAAGATTAGTCTGGTATGATATTAAGTTTTGTCGAGTGGCAGTTTGTTACCGACAGGTAAGAGGCTCTCGTTGCCTCAATCTTTTTTGAATTACCAAGAACATGGTAGCAGCAAGCTGCTCCGAAGCCTGGTAACCAATTACAAATCGACAAAACATCATACCCTAGAATACTTTAGTCTTAATCAGATTCGTTTTAGCTTCTTATTTTTTACGCTCTTCAACATACGGTTATGTCTTTTTGACAGATTTCTTCTCCACGATCTTTCGTATCATTTCTTTCTTAAGATCAGTGACAGTATGACTTTAATTGGGCTACACTTTGATATGTTCTGAAAGTTCATACTTCATTCCTTGTGTGACTAGTCATTTGTTAAATGAATGAGGAAATAGCACTTGGAAAGCTATTCAAAGGTAGAAAGTTCACAGGAGAGAAAACTTTAGGTATCCTTCCTTATAAGATCAAAAGTAAAGGGGAAACCAAGCTGAAAAAACAGAAGCCAAGTTGAAAGAAGAATGAGAAGTAGTTTGTATGTAGGACCCATAGGCTATTAATCGAGAGAGAAACATATAGGTCGCACCTAGAAATGAAAACTCAGTGCAAAGGCTGCAAAACAGAAAAACGCCATGGCATAGAATTTACGATTAATGTTTCACTAACAGCTTACAACATGGGATAAGGGATGTGCACTGCAGAAACCTTGGCGTTAGCAAGCACATCGTTGTTCCATAATGTGACTCAACAATTTATTATTATTATTATTATTATTATTATAATACGGTATGGATGTCTCTTGACACAGGCCTTTTCTTCCGGATGCTTCTCTTGAACCAGCGGTGATCCCCACCGCTCAGACTTCAAGCTTCACACTGCAGTACTTTCCGTATTATGTGTGATGTTCCAAGTATAGCTGTCTTTTGTAGTGAATCTATCGAATGTTTTCCTTAAGCTTCTCGTAACTATTCCAGTGGCTCCAATTATTACTGGTATAATCGTACATTTCAGGTTCCACATTCGTTGTACCTCTAGGCATAAACTCTTGTATTTTAACTTCTTTTCCGCTTCCTTTTGCACAACATTTCTGTCTGCAGGTATTGCCACATCTATCAGTGTGCATGTTTTCTCTTTTTGTTTCTAATTATTATATCGGCCTATTTGCTGTAACTTCTATGTCTGTGTGTACTGCTTGATTCCACAACACTGTGGCATCTCCCTCTTCATACACTGGCTTAGGAATGTGTGTGTGCCATTTGTCTATCTATCTATCTATCTACCTATCTATCTATTTCTTTATTATTATTGTAGTTTTTTTACATAGACGTATGAATGGACAAAAACAGATGGGTTGGTGGAGGATGACAGTTGTAGCGTTGGCCGCTACATACGTAGTGCAGGAACACTTGACAGCACTGTGTGCTCTAGCGAACAGAGGATGGCCATGGAACTTCCGCTATTAAACAATTTTAAGCTCACGGAACTGTTTTTTTCCTCCTTTTCCTCTTTATAAAGCTCATGCTCCTCACTCATGGAGAATTAAACTATCAAGCCATTACATAAATATCGCGCTGACAGTAACCACGAAATAACAAAGATTTGATGTAATTATTAATTTCACAGCGTAAGAACTGCTCCTTGATTGGTGTGTCGTAGAGTACGAGGCGAGGAACGAGAACTTTAATGGCACCAAAAAGTTTTGCATGCGCGCAATTAATGGTATTTTGAATAGCAATGATTTCGTTTAATCATATGTGTCCATACACACATTTGTATGTAGATCTGTGATTTGAAGTTCTGCCCCTATTCTCTCGTCTAGTTGTAGTTATTATTAGTAATTAAGACTACGTACGCAAGGTGGCAGCGTTTGCAGTGATATTGAAGTGTCTATGCTTCAGTCGGTATGACAACGTCCAGGTTACCCATACAACTTATCTATAGCTTGTATCCCTGCGTATTGAGCTATCTTTCAAGAACTTCTGAAGTTCATAGCGTGTGTACTCGGTGAAAGTGACTCAGTAGGGTCCATCAAGAGCTATAATTAATAATAGTAGATCGAGTGAAGGGTTTCTTTGCTCATTAGAGCCACATGTATAAAAATATCAAAGTTTTCCCTTTAAATATTACATAAATGTTTATGTTTACGGGTAATACGAAGAACAGTAGCAATGAGATAGAATGTGGACGGCATAAAGATGGACCAAGATCAGATACAGTCCTTTTCTGTAATAGACGAGAAATTTTTTCCATGTGTGAGCGAATATACGCCTTCAAAATAACTTTCCCGTGGAGTAAATTACGATATATGCAAATGCACGCAAGACATTACAAAATCAGTTAAATAACTTTCGCTATTTCGGCTCGTAACAATAATACTCTCGCCGATCCAAGTGGTCACGTTGTCTGATGTGTGGTTCTGCGGCCACTCGGTTGCTGGGATTGCAGGTTCGAATCCCGCCAGGGCATGGATTTTTGTCCCTTGTGAGTGTAATGTACTGTCAGGTAGTGGTTTCTTGTCGGGCTGCTCACTCGCCCAGAGGAGTATTACGGAATGTGGTATGTCCAACGAGTAAGATCGCAAAGCCAAGTAAGGGGACGCCGTGACCCGGAATCAGGTCGAAGCGCCACAGGATGAAATAAAGTCATCGATCAACCTCGTGTAGCGGTAAGGTCCTACAACTCTAATCGAGAGACACCTGGTTCGGATCTCTGCCGGACGTAGGCTATCCTGACTGATGTTTTTCGTGTTTTTCATTAGTTCGGAAAAATACCACGAATATTACATCTATTACCCTAAGGTCGCCTCCTTCCAAATTCATAAAGTTCATGATCAGCCATCGTATCATCGGACTTACGTAATCTGATTTGTTTCAAATAAACCACAAAACATATTATATGCGTACGTCGTGTGTACGGTGCGGATGGTGCCGTGCACCGCACCATCCGCACCGTACACACGACCTACGCAGCGACTCTCAAGACCACCACCCATCCAAAAACTCGGTGCGGAAAACCATAAGCTGCATCTCAACATCCAATGCTCCTGATGATGGGCGTATGTACCCGAAACATGTCGAGCTAAGAATATTAATAAAATTACCTTGTTGCATCAAGTTGGCATTTCAAGTTATTTCACGGAACAACTGATCTTTATGGCCGCAACATCACTGCTCTACTGCGATATTAAATATAGTACAGTGTCGTAATTTAGGTAAAATCCCTACTTCTCTCTCCTCCCCCCTATATGAAAAGGAGTGTGGTTTTTAGAAAATAGGTCCTGCATCTGCTTATACAATGTGCTTAATCCAAATTCCTCGTCCTCCCCTCCCTTCTCATACTACTGCTTTCTTCCAAAAGAGAATAAAAATACATTGGTTTTCACTAAATTGAATGTTGTGTAATCCCCAATTGGAATTCTATTCCCGTGTGTATGTTCAAAATCGCAGAATTTAGAACATCGTTCTCTTGCTGCTGCTGCCGCCGCCATCTAACGGCAGGTATAGGAGAGGAACAGGGTATTGAAGTAGATTTATCTGGAGGAATTTAAAACCTATCCGTTGAATTAAAACAGAGGGCTAGCTGTTGCTGTAGGTTCCTGCCTTTGTCAAATAAAACATCATGGATTTAACCCGGCTTTGCTACTACCGCAGGTTAATTTATGTAACGCTGAACGAAGTATTTTCAGAAAGGGTTTTGGCTCAGCGCTGGGTTGAAATTTTTCATGTGACTACTCGCAGTCAATCTAGAGTGACTGACGAACAGGTTTAATTTGTAATGTCGGATCCACGTTTAGTATAGGATGTAACCCGTAAAAGTGTTTAGTAGAAAATGAGGCGGTGAAAGTTTGAAATTTTCCGGACTTTTTGCCTACTAACGTGCAGTTCACTATCTCATTTCACTTAGCAGCAGTTGTTCTTGTAATGTGTGTGTGTGTGAATGTGTGTGTGTGTGTGTGAATGTGTGTTCACTTACACATAACGAGAAACACTAGTTTGAGTAATAATTGCAGTGTTTTTTAAAATAACTTTCAGTATACATATTTTAAGGGGGAACGCTGTAGCACAGTGGCTAAGATGCTGTGCTACAAATCGGAAGGTCGCTGGCTCGATCCCAGTGTTGTCAGTGGATTTTTCATTGATATAAATTCTCTCCGATCGCACTATGGCCCTGGGGTCGACTCAGCCTCTAACAGAAATCAGTACCAGGAGTATTTCCTGGGGGCAAAAGCGGCCGGTGCGTAAGGCTGACAACCCACCACCACCCCTTGCCGTTGTCACGATATCTCGGAACCCTAACTGCCTGGAACCCTCTGGGCCTGTCCAGGCTTGTAATGGGATTGCTTTACTTTTTCCTTGAATTTTCTTTGAGAAATATATACAGAGTGATTCAGAAGAAAATTGCAATATTTTCGGATGCGATTTTATCGGTTACTGTAAAAAAAAAGTTCATATGAAAAAGTGTCAAATTTGAACAGTAATCGATAAAGATAAATTACTGACTGTTTAATTTTTTTAATTATAATTTTATGTTTAAACAGTTCACATTAAGAAAAACCCGCGACATGTGCACAGCAGATGCGAATTTCACTGAGGCTGACGGTGGGAATTTTGAGCTTTTATTGTGAACTATAGCAACTTTGTCATTTCTGTGTAACAAAGTTATGATTTAAACATTAATTTAAAATAAGAATTAAATTAGCAGTAAATAATTTTCCTTCCTTTATAACCATTCAAAAGTATACACATATTTCAGTAAGCTTTCTTTCTCACAATGACCGATACTATCACCTCCCAATGTATTAAACTTTCCTCCGGAATCACCTTGTGTTTACATTCCTTGTGTTAACAGGTCACAAATAGCTTTGGGTTTGCCAGATGTCCAGTCATTTTTTTTATTACATAAATGTAAATCAGAGTAATTGAAGGTATGTAGCGAATTGTGTTGTTCGTAACACGAAAGGCGTTAACTAAAAAAATGTATTAACATTTTTTATGTCTTTGGCTAAATATGCTATATAAAAGAACATAACAGATCTTCGTACAGTTCTGCCAATAACTGTAAAGTAATTAATTGTTTGAAGGACGGCTTTAAATGAATGTGTATTTGCATGAAATTAAAATTCCTCTGCTTTAGTCAGAAATCTCTTGTATATTCTAGTATCTTATCACCCCCACGAACATAAACTATCACACATCGTTGCGCTGCTTCTCCATTTATTCACGTATGCCTATACCCTATTCCAAACACGGATATTATTATGAAAACGGAGAAGTCGTTTATGAAATTTGTACCCTTAGGGACTTCATATCCTTAGCATTCTTTGTCTGTAAATTATGAATCATTTGTTAGTTTTTGACATATGACATTTTCAAACGGCAGTCTGAGTGAGTCACTTAGTTCATGAAGAGTAACGGACTGAAGGACAAAAAATATTCTGCCCTCACCACGTCATGGAAACAGAATACGTCCGTACGTCAGTTCCGCTAGATTCTTCAACGGACAGAAACTGACAGATGACCTATATCAATAGTATGATACGAAACGGTGAAATGTGGACAGCTCGTGCGCTATGAAAGTCGGACGTGAGTCCGCACCGCACATTCATTTTGGTTTATAAATTCTCTTTTACGTTACCCTTATCACCCTCTGTTCCCCCTCGTATCTGATCTTGTTTGCTAGATATGCGTAACTGCTTTCACCATGTAAAAACGATCTAGGCTGACTTCTATATTGTTCTTTGGGCCCATATTTCCTTTACAAATACACATTACGCGGCCCCACAGCGGATAATGGCACATTAATAAGCAGGGCTTTCTACAATAAATAATCAGTAACGCCACTTTTGTGACGTTTATTTACTGGAAGTTCGAACCCCTTTGAAGGCGAATTTTCGGCGTCCGTCCAGAGCGGCCCCAAGGCCCAGCCATTCTCTCGTAAAATGGGTAACAGGTCACTTTCCCAGGGTTAAAGCGGCCGTGGGGTGATGTTGACTACTCGTTGCCATCTAATGCCGTGTTTAAAGAAACGGTACAGCTATACCTGTGGGCATCAACCCCCCTCCCCCCCAAGGCTTCTAGCATGTTTTAGGATGAACTTAATATTTTACCTTCATTTAAAGGAATTTCGGGCACTCAAATGTAACTCTTTATGTGCAGAATTTGTCTGCTTTATGTACTTCGAGCACAAATCTCGGAACGGCATTCAACCTTTCGAAGAAATTAATATACATGATATTGGAACATAAATTTCTGTCACCATATATATGTTCCAATAACTGCACTGTAATTACACACAATAACATACAAACTTGTGGTAGTCCAGCATGTTTAGGCCATCCTCTGCGACATAAATAGATATTACTCTATTCCTGTTCCTTGAATACTTCCTTGAGGATGGCCAAAAAAGGCCGAAACAGTTAGGAGTTTTACCAGGTGTTTGTATGTTATTGTGTCTTATTATAGTTGAGTTGTTGGAATATACAATATATGGCGATGTCTTACTGCATGGGACGCGAACAGTTTCAGACTTTGCTGTGTTGATTACATCCGTCAATTTATTATGGCCTCCTGTTTCAGCGGTTTGAATTCTTAAAATTGCCTTGCAGCGTCATGTGGATTGAATTGGCAGAAACTTGTAATGTCTTGTCGTAAACTGAGATCCAAAGTAAATACGTGTTTAGCTGAGGAGGTTTGAAATCCCCTTACCCTATCAGAGTTCTACAGAAACAACTCAGATTCTGGAGTCTGCCTGTAAGAATCCTTCAGACTGCAAAACGACAGTAGTCGTACGACACGTGTAGTTTAGTATTGCTTATGTTTCTTTCACTTCCAATACTCTACACAGAATCTTTGATATTTGAACATCTCATGGCTTCATGCATCAAAAATACGCAGTCTGTCATACGAAACGTCCATAGCCTCGTCCAAAACGACCGACTTCTCCACTGATTACTGTCTCGTATTTCCTTTTTTTCAATTTTCAGTGTCCTTCCTTTCCTCCAGGTTCTCCAGTATCTGTCTGCGTTTTCTTCCTCGTCTTCCCGTTACTTGTACACTTCCTTATACCTTTTTAGAATAACGCGTGCTAGAAGGCAATTCTTAGGCTTCTTCCTCTAAGGGCTATGACCCTAAAAATTAAGTACCCTCCAGCATTTTAAGCCGTTGTGTTGGCAAAAACTACCAACGTTTCGGAGGGACCTGCAGCCTTGATAATTGAATTAAAAAGGCATGTTCTTTATACGCACGGCATCTTACTGCCGTCCAAGTGTTATATTTCGAAATATAACGAACAGGCATCACGTAAAAGGTAAGGCCTTTAGCTTAGGTAAAAATTCAAGTGGCGAACATCCAACAGATGGGGAATTGTTATTATTCAAATTATTTTGTGGAAATGGGGGAAATTTAGACGGGTAGATGTAAATGTGCAACATGAAACACGTATGGCAAGAATACGAACTAATAATATTCACGTCACGTAAGGGGGTTATTCAAATGAAACAAGTTTAGAGACTGTTCTGGGTGGAAGAAAAACATATACTATTAGTCAGTGTGTACTGATTTGTAAATTGCAGGCCATGATTAAAATCCACAAATAGGCTTATCATGCACAGTCTTTTTATCGGGAGAAGTTCTGCGTATGAAAATTGCGCATTGTGTCCGGAAACGTACTTCAGGTTTCTCTGTCTGTCTG
>Ga0136643_10012789_pt1 | contig 12523 bp, 5 predicted proteins | sample TergutLab28metaG_FD_96883 | JGI IMG/M metagenome (GOLD analysis project Ga0136643, IMG submission 96883) | Labiotermes labralis P1 segment gut microbial communities from Petit-Saut dam, French Guiana - Lab288 P1 (version 3) (version 3) | ecosystem: Host-associated > Arthropoda: Insects >...
GTTGTTTTGGATTTTTTATTGCCCAAAATGCTTAAAGCCGGATTTTTGCTCTTTTTTCGCAAAAACCGCAAAAAAAAAGGGGGAAAAAAAATTTTCCCGCGGGGGGGGGGGGTGCGTAGGGTTGAAAACCTTACCTACCACCTTCATGTGTCTCTCTCTACCTCCTGGAGCCAAAATGGCCTGTCCAGGCCTCTATTTGGATTGCTTCGCTTTTACATTTGTTTCACTTGCGTTGCCACTATCCACTTTCTTCGTTTACGTAAAGTCAGCACTTCAAATCTTTGAAATAAAAACACTGACACGAACGATGATGCCTGGGCTGAAAATTATGTGAGCATTCTTGGGTATCGTACAAGGAGAGTCGAATCTAATGCACGGGGTTTTCCCAAGATGCGTAAAATACAAGCCTGTAAAATTCTCGTTACCCGAATGTAGAACTTAGAATCTCGGACGTCCTCTGTACATATTATGATGTAGTCATATTTCAGTACTTTTTGGTATTCTAGTTTATGACACCGTGTAATTCCATCATAGCCCAGACTACCATATATCAAAACTCCAACGCCACAAGAACTTCAAATTTCACGTAGACGTATTACTTAGACAGGCTTTTACAGGCGGAATTACTATACGGCCATCACAACTTGAGTTAACATAAAAAGAGGAAGAAAAATTAAGTACAGAAAGCACTGTTATGTTGCTTTTTGTTCCAAGAGAGGGACGCTTAACTCCAAAAAAGATAAGAGTGGAAGACTGAGCAAGTGAAGCAGTGGTCTGCCCGAGTGTTAAGTGACACTGAATTATTAATTCATATACTCTAGGCTTGTCTTGTCATTGATTTTCCTGAGTGCTAACACCAACAGCTCTTGCTCAGCACAGAGGGTATAGCATACAACATATTCTGAAGCGTCTGTGCTAACACGAAATCCAAGAGACGAAGTATTATGGTTTAAACTCCAGCACAATTTCTATATCAAAATTCTAAAGAAATGCTGTGTTTACAATTCGACAACATTTTTGTCTAGATTGCAAGTCCAAAAATTTCGCAAAGCATTAGAAGAGAACATATTAACTTGAATAATCGTGAATACTGGTGCAACCAGGTTAATAATACGTAGTTCACACACCAACAAATGCACAATTTATTAACTTGGTTAAAAGTTTTAATTTACATTAAAATACACAATAATATCGCTCCTACATGTTTCGGTCTCCAATGACCATCATCAGGGAGCTTTATCTATACCTGACTAAAGTTATATTTATGTTAAAACACTCGGTAAAATTACGTCGTTATATATATTGGTGATGCGGCAGAATGTCGTAGAGCGGCATGTGTGTTGTGTGCTGTGTATTTTAATGTAAATTAAAACTTTTAACCAAGTTAATTCATTGGGCATTTGTTTGTGTGTGAACTACGTAGAATTCAAAATGCACGGTGCAACGATGAAAATTATAAATAATGATACGGGGTTGCGGCCAATGAGAATTATGAAAAAGAACAAAGTAAGGAGACAAATGCTGAATTGAAAGGCATTTTTAAAGAGAACAAAGCTGCGACTCTTAGGGGCATGAAGCATAAACTGGTGCAAATAATACCCTAGAAAACTCCTAAAAATTCATTACACCCGACGGAAGGATTAAATCCGCAGCCTTCCGAGTGCACATCAGGCTCCATCATTATATATTTCGGCTAATTAGCAATCGAAACGTTTATTCTCAGAAATGAGGCTTGTAATAAAATACGCTTAGTAATATATGGTGTCAATAATATTAGCCACAGGTGAACGATACAACATAACGTTATTAACAAACAGAACATGCGTTCAACCATTCGCAACTTGGTTTTCTTCCCCCAGACTTATTATGCCTGAAGTTTGGTCTTCTCGCTGCATATTTAGATAATATCTACATGTGTCGTAATCTTACCTGCAAATGTGGTTTATCGTTTCATATTTCTGTCTAAGCGAAGATTTTAACCTCTGTCACCGTACTATAGCACTTCTAACCGCTTAATGCACATCGCCTAATTAATGACGCAGACTTCACAGTTTAGATATTTAAGTACATAATTTACTATACAAGCACACACATACACACACACGTATGCATATAGGTACAGTTGTCTCTGTGTTTAATCGCATGGGCGAGAGGATGTGAATGGTCTTCAAAGGCGCGTTCGCAAAATTGCAAAGAGCGACAAACCCGTTAGCTTCCGTCATGTCTGACTGTCCGTCTGTCCGTCTGTCCGTCCGCATGGAACAACTCGGCACTTACTGGACGGATTTTCACAAAATTTGATATTTGAGTATTCATAGAAATTTTGTTGAAAAGGTCTGATAAGAATAACGAGTACTGTATATGAAGACCAATAAACATTTATAAGAAAATCTCATTGAATTCTTCTTAGAACGAGAAATACTCCAGAAACAAGTTATAGAAAAAAAAAACAAAATACGCGTTTTATATTCAATAACTTTCTAGTGGACCCTTTATATCGAGCTATTCTCAGTCACTGGGTACCGCAGAAACACTCAGCTTGTTAAGATATGCGCCTGAGAACAGATCGCGTCCATGGATAGTAAGAGAAAAGCAGCTACAGAAAAATTAAAACCCACAAGACTAAAAATGTGATGTCTGAAACGCATCACAAATTAAGACCATAAAAAAACCTTAAAACAGTTTTAATCTCAGACAGATCAGACCACAGACACAACACAAAGAATCAGAACAAACGATGGGCAAAAATCCAAAAAACGTAGATTGCGCAAAGGACCATACACCATCGTCAAACCACTATAGTGTTGAAAGTGACTGTGCTGGAATGAAATGACACGAAATATGTCAGTCAGAACAATTGATATAGTGGCCGGGTTTCGAGCCTGGTACATTCTGAATACAAAGCAGAAATTTATGACAAGAATGAGAGTCCGACGAAGAGTATTTTTTAACAACAAACACTTCTCTTAGACAGCACTTTAGAAGGGTCCGCGTACGAATATTTTAAAACCGGATACTACTGTACTCTGCGGGAAGGCTTAGATTTACTGTGTCTCTGGACTTGGTTCGTCTTGTGTTCGAACAAGAACAGTTGAAGTAACACAGGCTGCCTAATAATCAATAATATTTCTTTCTGTCAGACTTTACTCAGTGTGTCACACCCCACTCTATCATGTGCTGACGCGGAAAAATCCAGATCCCGAAACGTCGTATTCTTCTTGAACACGAGAAGAAGGAAAAATTTTATATACCTTTCGGTAGCGATACTACGTGTAACAGAGCTCTCTGGAAAAGTGTTCATGGCTTAGTTGCCAATGGCACACGAGTTACGGCAAATAAATTTTCACGATTACCTAGAAGAGACCGAGTTATACTTAATAACACTGCAAAACCTTTTAAAAGGTCTAAGACCTCTCGTCTAATACGAAACTGGTGGAAAATAATGACCTTGACAGAATGACCTACATGAATCTTAAAAAATTCATGTTGCTTCTTGTTAGAGGAAATGCTTTTTTTTTTTAAATTTATTTAAATCAGCGATCAGTATACAATCTTATCCTATGAGCTAATGTGCGGACTGAAGGAAAGCTTTGCAATCCTCAGGGTGGTGGTGAGAGGTCGCGCCCAGCGGCTTGACCTCGGCTATCTAAAGTAGATCAGAGGGCCGAGTTCGCTTTAGTCTTCTGGTTTGGTTGGCATCCAGGAGCTGTTGTAATGTGGAGTTTGGATGAGTGACTAGTTTCCAGTGATGTCTGGCGTATCTGTCTGTTATGACGTCACGGACGAACGGGATCTTCAGGCCATCGTGTAGGGTGAGGTTTGTGACGTACCATAGAGGAAAGGCTTAGATATCTACTGCTATAACATTGAAGTTTGTGTCGTCGTACGACGTAATTGAATTTAAAGTCCTTAAAGGTGTTTTAGTACATGAAGCGGCTCTTTGTAAGAGCTAGGTAGCGGAATTCTACGTAATGTGTGCTTCAGCTTCTAATTTTGGCATTTAAATCGTCAAGTCGAGGGGGAAATTTAATTAGAGAAGAAAAATTCTGATTCAATATGAAAAGGAATCACGTACATTCGAAGCAGGGCAAAGGGGCTTTACAGACCACTTAAACGTTTTTATATTAGACCACCACACTAATCTAATACCAGACAAAGATTTAAAGTTGCAAATATAGGTGTAAAGTATATGGACACCAATAAAACAGAAATATAAGTTTGACAAGAATAAAAAAGGCAGTCCCCCAAATACAAACTGTATAATAGACCAGCAAAAACCATCCTAGGATTCGTAGAACAGACCTTAAAGAAATAACCACAAAAGGTTGGTATAAATGGTGACAGATTTGCTTAATATGCTGTGTAGATATGAGAGAGCCACTGTTCGCTTCGTCAGTGAGCTTGACTGATTGGTTTCCATTTTAGAGTTGCTAGTATTGGGCTGCAAGAGTTTCATCAGAGCAGACCCTTGGATGAACACACCGAACTGATGGCATGCCTTTGTTGAGTCACTCAGCTGTTCAGACGCATCTGATAGCATGATATTTGGGGGCCTTCTAAACCAGATAAATCCGCTACATTCAATAATTCTCTCCTTGTAACAGAAGCCATCTTGAGAAGCCAAATATTTCTCAGCTAGCCAAGAAAGTAGCTGAGTTCTATACAAAACCAATTTTCTTTCCTGTGTTCAAAGAACCTATGGCAGGAAAATAAAGCCCATAATTACCTTCACACCAATTCTGTAAGATCATTGCAATACTCTCTTTCCAACCAGGCACAGCTCTCACAAATAATCCCTTCACTTCAGATCTTCCGGCTACAATGTCTGCAACATTTAAACCACTACGCGTGCTACATGCTTAGCCTATCTCAAAATCCTTTTCTCTATCATGTTAATAAGTATATTAGTCCCTGTGCACGCCCTGAAAGCATATGGAAGAGTGGAGGTAAAGATCCACACATCCTTAACTTCGGCATCATAAGGACGTGAGCAGCAGCATCATGCTCCGGCCACTTTGTCCACGATGAAAGAGACTCCGGTACCCATTGAATGGAAAGTACAGAGGCGTTAGATCCAGTCTGGACGTTATGAAGAAGAAGAAGAAAACAAATTTTTCTCGGCCGGCAGTCGAACCACGACTTCTCGGATTTCCATCCTGTGGCCCAGTCACTATACCGAATGAGACACCCCGGCTCCACGATAAAAATAATTTGGTAAAAAGCGCAAATTATTATTCTCCATTCTCACTTACTTCTTCTTTCTTATCTGTAAATATTTCTTTATCACGCGTGTCTTCGACGTTGCACACTGACACACAAAAGCGAACAAGCGTACAGTTCTGTGTATTGTAATCTTTAGGGGCTTTTTTTGAGGTGCGACATCCCCATTGTGTATTAAATCACACAGTATAAAGTGAGTGTGAAGTAGTCAAAACACAACTGTATTTGGTATTTATAGCCAGCGATGGTGGCTAGCTATCAACAACTACATATTTCGGCCAACATGGTGGCCATCATCAGGTTGTACATATTAAAGCAGATAAACTAATATAATGTGCAGTTTCAGTCACCTTGATGTCGAGATATCGAACACATCAAGGTGACTGAAACTGCACATTGTATTAGTTTATCTGCTTTAATATGTACAACCTGATGATGGCCACCATGTTGGCCGAAATATGTAGTTGCTGATAGCTACCCACCATCGCTAGCTATAAATACCAAATATGGTTGCGTTTAGACTACTTCACACTCACTTTATACATTACCTTTAGGGGCTTCTACATAACGCATTGCACTCTAACCGTAAATGATTTCCAAATCACACGCAGTGCACTGCGAATGGACTTAGATATAACATGACAATAAGAAGGTGGTGACGTAGCTCATACGTATCATATTACAGCCAGAACCGCAGGCAATCAAGTAGCAAATGTAACAAATTCAAAACAACTTTCACTTGGTTTAATATTTAAACAACTATTTTATGTTACAGTAACCGATGCGAATTTTTCGATGTTTTGTACAACATTTCCTCTACTTGCGGCCCTCAGACCACCGACGGTCCGTAAATTTCAGCACTAATAGTAAAACGTATATAAGCCTCTCTTCTTTCACCAATCCGGGGAAATGCATTACTTTAAAACTAGAGACTTTTCCTCGTTGTGGCTTTTTTTTCGAAGCCTAAACATTTTGAGTAGAAGAAGATAAAAAACTTCCTTAATTATCTACATATATAATTTACACGTAAGTTAATCACTGTCATCACGCTAAGTTGTTTTCAGCGACAGCTATAAAAAAAATTACATGCTGCCACCTGACCCACAATTCATTAACTCGGGGCTCGGCAAGTAATAACACATTTTTTTTACCTTTAAACTAGATGTCACCGCATAAAGACGTAAAGCGAATATTCCTGACCCTACTCATAAATACGTACAGTCTGGGTAAAGAAATAAGAGCAGTTTGTCCTTTAGTTTAGTTGTGTCTTTTGGCATTTTACAATTAAACTAATGCCAGATGTTATTCACCGAACTCACTGCGTTATTAAATTAGAAAGGTGATATTTCTTGCTCTAGTAGAAGCTCTAATTGAAACTGGAGAGTAAAGTGGGGTAGAAGATACCAAGTGCACTGTTATACACTCAGTGTAATTGGATTGTCAATACATAAATGAGAAGGATGAAGATCAACTAGTAGCAAATATTTTTTACTCGTACGAAGAAAAAGCAATTACGGTTTTGTAAAGAGATTCCTTGTTACCGTGGGTCCTTAAAGTGTCTTCTTCAGAGCCGGGCTGTTCAAACTTATCGGGTAACGGTAATTGAAGACATTGAGATGTGCAAATATGTAATGTCGAATTCAACAGATGCAGCCCACTTTTCTTTTCACCTTGTATTTTAATTCTGCTGCAGCTTACCCTGAGTGCAGACTGCACTGAAGTTCATTGCGATGGTACTGCACTGTAACAGAGTACCAGAAGTTTGATACTCTATAAAGATCTCCTGTAGGTACTTTCCGTTTCGCAAAACTTTATACGGAGATCTCAGTAGAAACCCGTCGTAGGTTGGAGATATGGAGATCTACTTACTCACACAAATTATCTAGAAGAAATGGGAACAGAATCCCTCTGAATCACCAAAGTCTACTTTCTTGCCCCTAGAATTTCCCATTCTATCGGCAAAACCAAACACCCAAGAAATGTAAAGCGAATGAAACAGGTTTCCCTTGCATGGTCACTTCGGTGGCCCGAATATTTCAGAATCACGTGGAGATTTTTCTAGTTCCTCCGAATGAACGCCACGTAGCGACGGCAAAGGCCACAACGGAGAGTGTACTCTCATCAACAAAGATGGTTGTCACAATACGTGCGAACAGCCTGCAGCACGCGGATTTCTAATGAACGTCTCTTTTTACATATTGAAGTTTGGTATGCTGCTCGTCTCCATGACGCACTATGAAACTCGTGACACTCCATCAGGTCTTTGGACACTGTCTGCAGGACTGCTTTGAGAGTGAACTTGTGATTACATTGAGGAATCCGTACATCGTCATCTGATACAGTTTTAACCTCTGTCGTCTCCGCTATGTTAATAAAACACTTAACACTGAAACAGTACTTTCATTTTTGTTACCGTGCAATATTACCAATTTTAAGGTAAAATTGATAATATTGCACGGTAACAAAAATGAAAATAATCAATGCCCAACAAGCAAAAGTATATAACAACTTCAAAAACACCAAAATGAAGTTATTGAAAACCAATGCGGCCATCTGGTTCAACAGGATATGCAAAACAAGAGGACTACAACCAAAATCCATCAGTAGTTTGCAATTAGTTGGTATTTTAAGGTAAAACTGAAACAGTACATTTTAAGCTAATGGTTCCCTGCATCATAATTCAATATTAATAAAAATCCAACTACATGCAATAGTATGTAGTGTGATTTATTTTACCGCAAAATCACTCTACATGTTTCGAGTGTCCACCGCACCCATCATCAGGAATACTAAAAACTGTTACCGCAGCCTCCGGTGCAGGTCATAATATCGGTACCGCTACTTTCCTCCAACGTGGCCAGGTCGGGACTCTTAGTTTTTAGTACCCCTGATGATGGGTGCGGTGGACACCCGAAACATGTACAGTGATTTTGCGGTAAAATAAATCAGACTGCATACTGTTGCATCTAGTTGGATTATTATTAATACTGAAACAGTCAGGAGACCGCGGTAGCACAGTGGATAATGTGCTGTGCTACAAATCGGAAGGTCGCTGGTTCGATCTTGATTCGACGTATGTGGACGAACAAGGGCTTATGGAATCCAAGCGTGCATACAAAACAAGATTATACAATACTTTGTACCACATAAGTAGAGGTGAAACAAGTAAACAGGATATGCGCATCACCAAAATATGGCCAAATACAGAGTGGAACACCGTGTGGAAGAATATTCACTGCACTCCTGTACCTGGAGGGACGAAAGCTGCATGGTATAAGGTAATACATGACATCGTTCCCACCAATGTCCGTCTCTACAAGATACGAATGTGTCCTACTGATAAGTGTAGTAATTGTGGCATGCACGACACGCTACAACACCGCCTCATCGAATGTGGAGAAGGACCACAGATCTGGCAATGGACAACACAGAAACTTGCTCTCATTCTCAGGACAATCCCAGCTCGAATACCGAGCGAATGGCTCTTACGACCACAATGTGCACTGTGGCCTCCTACGCGACGACGTGCCGTAATGTGGATACTGGCTAACGTAGTACTTTTCAGAATACGACCCAACCAGGAACTCACGCTACGTGACTTCATTGCATTTATGCAGGCAAATAAATTCAAATTGCACCAAAACAGTGAAACGGAGACTTCTTGTGGCAAACTACATCTGTGTCTTGGACATGCCATGGAACAATGAATGAACGGTTTTGTTTCTTCACATAATCTTCAGGAATGTAATTAGATATCACGCCCTTGGTGTACCTTCTCAACTAGGCATAAAATATATAACCACACATCAGTGCATCGACCCTTTGGAAGTGGCATACGGTGTTTAAGTGTAATATTCAGTGAATCGGGATTTTGTGTCCGATGTTATAAATATTGCCTCCAGTTATAGGAGATTCTCTACATAGAAGAAGTGTGGAATACCGTGGACAAATAGTCCGATCACAGCATGGGGGTGGTATGTGAATGGTGGGGGCATAATTTGTGTTTGGGAGTAATGACATAGAATCTTGTACCATTCCTTAGCTGATGCAGATGTTTGACTGTCTGTCTCGATGCAAACGGGACTCAGACCAATAATGGATCAGAAGGGTGCTACTATAGTCCATCTGCAGTACTGGAATAATATTAATACGATCTCTTATTCCCATTGTCAGCATCATATCTTAGTCATAATCTCACATTATGTTCACTGAAACTATGTGCTACTGTACCATAGTCATATATGAATAAAAAAGAACATGTAAAAAAATCCCAGCTAGTGTCAGTGGATTTTTCATTGATATAAAATCCTCCCGATCGCACTATGGCCCTGGGGTCGACTCAGCCCCTAACAGAAATGAGTACCGGGAGAAATTCTTGGGAGTAAAGGCGGCCGGTGCGTAAGGCTGACAACCTACCACCATCCTGTGCCGTTGTCACTAAATCTGGGAACCTTAACTTCCTAGAACACTCTGGTCCCCTCCGGGCCTGTAACGGGACTGCTTTACCTTTACCTTTACCTGAAACAGTCAGTCTATACACTACACTTTATCCAGTCTGAAAAGCTACAGGTTTCGGCAGTACGAAACAGCTGTCATCAGGCTTCAAATCTCAGAAATATAAAAAGGAAATAATATAGCTGTAGCTATACATTCAACAGTAAAATGGGACGGCAGAGATCTCGCACTTGCATGAAATATGACATAAAAACATTTCATGCAAGGGCGAGATCTCGGCCATAAGTTTTTACTGTTATGTATATAGCTACATCTATACAATTTCCTTCTATATTTCTGACACGTGAAGCGTGATGGTGACTAAATCCTACAGCCGAGACATGTCGATTTTTAGACTTAATGAAGTATTGTGTACAGACGGACTCTTTCATTGTTACGTATTCATCTCAGAAGTTTAACCTACTCTGCTAATAGTGTTTGTTCGTGAAAATTCCGAATTAATCACGGTTGACATCCCTGTAGGTGGAAAATTTACCTCCAAATTGTTCGCCTTCGCTACACAGTTATTTATGAAACACACAAGTATATGTTATACTTCTTTAAATCAGTGCATAACGTGTACTGATACCAAATCCAAGAATAGTTAGGAAACGGAGATTAAAGTAATGATTTTTGGTTAGAAATTACTATTTAAATTCAAGAGCACTATGTGACAATGCCAAATAATAAACTACCATTTATTATATGACACAAACACACATACACACACACACATACACAAAGAAAACACTTCTATGGAGTGTAACTTAAGAAAGTATCACAAAATAACAACCTGAGGTAGGTTACGGCAGTTGAGACAACTGTTTTCTCAGAAGCTCTCCTAAATGAAATAAAAACTCATTAAATAAGAAGTTGGTGCCTTTGTTTTTTCCAAATTTATTTTTTAATTCCATCGTTACCATTCCAAACAGAAACGGAGTAAGAGTTAATTAACAATGAAATAACGAACAGAAATACAAATTTCAGACAGAGTGACTATAGTTTAGACAAGAATAAAGTACGAGACCTGTATTCTTCAAGTTTAGTACAATTGACGTGAATGTGTACAGGTGAAAAAGTGTTGTTTTAAAAAATCCAAGAAATGCAAATTCTGAGTTCCTTCCAAAGAAACCAACTGCAATATCCGAAGCATTTACTAATAGCACCGAAGTATCGATAATTATGCTACCACCTATGTCCAGTAATAAGATAACTAACATTTGTGGGGTCCACTTGCGGTCCAATGTCCTACCTGATGTTGTCTCAAGTATATTTTTTAAATCACAGCTCTGTTTCTGTTCTAAATAGCACAAGAATTTCCAAAATCCCTCCGAAATGAGACCATTACAGAATGGCTAAAAACTAAGTAAACTATCAACCTAAGTCCAGTGTGTGATCATAAGGGATAAAAACATAAGCAACGACTAACCGCACTTTTAATTTCCAACTACTGCCCGTTACGGAGGGGTTTTTAATTTGCAGTGCCCTTAAATGCATTCACGGCCTTACGGTGCACCGATGCCGGAAATGAAGGTCTAATGATAAACTAAACCTACCCTAATAGGTTAATCTGACTCTCCAGAATTGAAGTTATCCCAGTGCAAGTTATGAAGACCTACGGGGATTGCAGGCGTAGCTCCACGCATTCAAAAAGTTAACTGGTCCTCTGCAGGCCCCGATCGCTTCACGCTCGGGAAAAGACACCCCCTCCCGGGTACCCATACGATAGAAGACCTGGGGGGGGGGCACCATAGCCGGTCTTGATGCTTCACAGAAGGGGGAAAAAATCTTCCCCCTGCTGGGAATGACATTACATATTGCCACTGTGTTGGGACACCCTAGCCTAGTTGCTATATCAAATTTGCTACCGCGGATCAGTCCCACAGAATGCTGCAAATAATACAAACGTACGGTTAGACTGTAGATGATGCCATTGAATTACGGTATCATAGATGGGCATGTTATACTGACAGCTCTCTGGACTATAATATGATTTCATGCAATTAAACAGTGCTAAGACAGACAACTTAATAGGTGTGTAAAGGGCATTAGGGAAAGGAGACATGCAACCGTGTGTGCACTAAAGATAACAAACTGGCAGTCTTCTCTAGATTCCCATGATCCACACTTCACCAGCCCCAGGGACTGTTATCTCTCTCATAACAAACAACTGCCCCACGTGTTTATCTTAGAGTAGCTTTAGCCAATGTGATAAATTAAATTATTATTGTAGTTAAAAGAAAATGTACGAAACCGTGCATAGAATCTTATATCGAGGTTTGCTGTCAAATGACGTTTACACAGCAAAGGACAATTTTTTAAAATTCTGTCGGAATTATTCTCTTTTTTCCCCCACAAAATATGGTAGGATACCAGGGCATGTTCCGAGACACGGAACTGATCCAGCCTACTTCTTACAAGTCTTTCCTCTTACCTTTTATTGTCTATAATAGTAGGTTTTATTTGGTAATATTGCGTCACCGATCTGTCCTCACTCTTTTTCTAAGTTAATCCATTGTTTAAATATCGTTTACTACAAACAGCCAGCTCTTCAATAATTTATTCATTAGCTATTAGGTCACTTGGTGTACCTCTTGCCACTTCAGGCAGACTTTTATTCATAATAATCTGCTATACAACCTTGTATATATGTTTATAATTTTCATGTGAGACATCCCCGTTGTGTTGAAATACTAAAATTGTAATATATATACAGGGTGTTTCACGACTGTAGGGCATAACTGCAGGAGGTGATTTCCTAGGCCTTTGTGATCAAAAAAGTTCATATAAACATGTGTCCGATTTTGGA
>Ga0136643_10012792_pt1 | contig 12522 bp, 11 predicted proteins | sample TergutLab28metaG_FD_96883 | JGI IMG/M metagenome (GOLD analysis project Ga0136643, IMG submission 96883) | Labiotermes labralis P1 segment gut microbial communities from Petit-Saut dam, French Guiana - Lab288 P1 (version 3) (version 3) | ecosystem: Host-associated > Arthropoda: Insects >...
ATCCTTTCTATGATGCTGTTCCAGGAATAGTTGAAGAATATATGAATAAGATAAACAAATTAACAGGTAAAAACTACAAACTTTTTAACTATCACGGACATGAACAAGCTGAACATGTGATTATAGCAATGGGTTCTGCTTGTGATACTATCGCTGAAACAGTTGATTATTTGATAGAGAAAGGTGAAAAAGTTGGATTTATAAACGTACATTTATACCGCCCATTCTCTATGGAACATTTCTTAAGAGAAATGCCTAAAACTGTAAAGAAAATATCTGTTTTAGATAGATGTAAAGAGCCTGGAGCTGGTGGAGAACCTCTATACAAAGATGTTTGTGCAGTTTATTTATCACAGGCTGAGCGTCCTTTAATCATTGGTGGTCGCTATGGTTTAAGTAGTAAAGACTTTACTCCTGCTCAAGTTGTTGCTGTTTTTGAAAACTTAAAGCAAACAAATCCAAGAAACGGATTCACAGTAGGTATTAAAGATGATGTTACTAACCTTTCACTAGAAGTTGGTGAAGAAATAGATATTACTCCAGACACTACTGTAAGCGTTAAAATATGGGGATTAGGTTCAGATGGAACAATTTCTGCTAATAAAAACTCAATTAAAATTATAGGAGATACGACAGACTTAAATGCCCAAGCTTACTTTAGTTATGACAGTAAAAAAGCTGGAGGGGTTACTCAGAGCCACTTGCGTTTTGGTAAGGAAAAAATTCGCTCAACTTATTTAGTTAAAATAGCAGACTTTATCGCTTGTCACCGTACTAACTATATTGAAAAATACGATGTTTTAGAAGGTTTAAAAGAAGGCGGAACTTTCCTTTTGAACACAAAATGGACTGAAAGTGAGTTAGAAGAAAAAATTCCAGGTAGTGTAAAGCGTTATTTAGCGAAGAAAAAAATAAATTTCTATATAATAGATGCAACAAAAATAGCTGAAGAAATTGGTCTTGGTCATAGAACTAACACAGTGTTACAATCTGCTTTCTTCAAGCTTTCAAAAGTTATTCCTTTAGAGGATGCTGTTAATGAAATGAAAAAAGCTAATGAACTAAGCTATGGAAAGCGTGGTCAAGCAATTGTAGATATGAACAATGCTGCAGTAGACGCTGGAATAGATGCTCTTACTAAAATAGAAATCCCTGCTTCTTGGGAAAATGCTCCACTTGAAGAAAAAGTAGAAACAGATGCTCCAGAAAATGTTAAACGTTTAAACTATGTTATAGATGGAATGAAAGGTAACACTCTGCCTGTTTCAGCATTTAGAGGACAAGAAGATGGAACATTTAAGCAAGGAACTAGTCAGTTTGAGAAGCGTGCTATAGCTATTGATGTTCCATGTTGGGTAAAAGAAAATTGTATTCAATGTAACTTCTGTTCTTACGTTTGTCCACATGCTACAGTTCGCCCATTCTTATCTACAGATGAAGAACTTAAAAATGCACCTTCTGCTTTTGAAACTCTAAAATTTAATGACAAAAATGAAGACTATAACTATAGTATAGTAGTAACTCAAATGGACTGTGTAGGTTGTGGAGTTTGTGCAGATATTTGTCCAGGAAAAGGTGGAAACAAAGCACTTGTAATGAAACATTTAGAAGACGAAATGCACAAATACCCAGCTTGGGAATATGCAATGAATCTTTCTGAAAAACCAAACCCTGGTAACATTTATACTCCTAAAGGTTCTCAATTTGAAAAGCCACTTCTTGAATATTCAGGTGCTTGTGCAGGTTGTGGAGAAACTCCTTATGCGAAGTTAATTACTCAGCTTTATGGTAGCTCTATGGTTATTGCAAATGCAACAGGATGTAGCTCAATTTGGGGTGGTTCAGCTCCTTCAACTCCTTATACTGTAAACAGCAAAGGACAAGGACCGGCTTGGGCGAACTCTCTATTTGAAGATACTGCTGAATTTGGTTTTGGTATGCTTTTAGGAAACAGGAAAATCAAAGAAGGCTTAATGATGAAAGCTAGACGTTTGACAGAGATTTCAAATGATGAAAAAGTAAACAACGCTATTGGAAACTGGATAGCTACTATAGATAAGACTATAGAATCTAAAGTGGCTACTTCTGAATTAGTAGATGTTTTAGAAAGTACTTCTTTCTCAGGTGAAGCTTCTGAGATTAAAGCAGATCTTCTAAAACACAAAAAGCATCTCGCGAAAGTTTCTTACTGGGCATTCGGTGGAGATGGCTGGGCTTATGATATAGGTTTTGGTGGTTTAGACCATGTTATAGCAATGGGTGAAAATATCAACATGCTGGTATTTGATACAGAGGTTTATTCAAATACTGGTGGTCAAGCTTCTAAAGCTACTTCTTACGGTTCTATTGCAAAACTTGCAGCAGCTGGAATGCCTACGGCTAAAAAAGACTTGGGTATGATAGCAATGAGCTATGGAAATGTATACGTTGCTCAAATAGCAATGGGTGCAGACTACAACCAAACTATAAAAGCTATTAAAGAAGCTGAAGAGTATGATGGTCCAAGTATAGTAATTGCGTACTCAACATGTATCGAACACCAAATCAGAGGTGGAATGGCAAGATCTATAAGTCAAATGAAAGATGCTGTAAACGCTGGTTATTGGCACTTATACCGCTATAACCCGACGTTAAGAGCAGAAGGCAAGAATCCATTTGTTTTAGATTCTAAAGAGCCAAAAGTATCTATTGAAGAATTCTTAGATTCTGAAAACCGTTATGCTTCTTTAAAGCGTTTCTTCCCAGAGCGTGCTGAAATGCTTTACAAAAAAGCAGATGAACACTTCGCAAGAAAATATGCAACTTATAAGAGATTAGCAGAGCAAGATTTGCTAGAAATATAGAAAAGAAATAATCATTCTTTTGAATCCACGAGTATGTTTTTAATTAAATTTATTCGTGGATTCTTTTTTAAAATGAGTGCAAAAATAAGGAGATTTCAATCATGAAAAATTTCACAAAAAAAGCAGTAGCAATTTTAACGGCTACTTTTATCTTACTTCCTTCAATAGCATTTGCTTTTGAAGGCAACAATGTTACAGAAGTAATATCTACAAACATCAACGGTCATCAAGGGCAGACAGTACTTACTATCACAATATCGGAAGATATGGCGGGTACTTCATTTGAGGCATACCTAACTAATTTTACAAATGATATGGATACCGTTAATTTAGCTTTCTTTGCAGATGGTGTATTGATTGCATTTGATATGTTCCTTGACGAAGGTAATATTATACCATTTACAATTCCACTAGAGGCAGAAGGGAGTGAGTTTACGATTATCGCAAGTACAAACTCAAGTAACAATGGAACATTGAACATCACTATTGATAACAATAATTATGAATCCGAGCCTTCTATGCTGGTAGCACTCACCTTTGATGATGGCCCTTTTAACCATACATATGTGCTTTTAGATATTCTGGCAGAGTATGACATAAGGGCTACATTCTTCGTTATAGGTGAACATTTACAAAATCACCCAGAACAAGCACGTCTTATCTTTGAAGCAGGGCATGATATTGAAAATCATTCTTGGACACACATTGCTCTAGGTTCAGAAAATTTAGAAACTATACACAGAGAACTAACAACCACTTCTGAGGCTATAAGAGGGGTAACAGGCGAATATCCAGTATTCTTTCGTGCCCCATTCCTTAGCTATGGAGAATACTTAACACAAGTTGCAACTGAAATGGGCATGGCGATAATAGGTTCAGATGCTATCGGTGTGGATTGGGAAGACATAACGCCAGAGCAGATTGCAGAAAATGTGCTTAATGCAGTACAAGATGGTTCAATTATCCTGCTTCATGAACAATGGGAGGCAGAAAATCTCAGAACAAAACTTGCCTTACCAATAATTTTTGCAGAACTTCACGCAAGAGGATTTGAAATAGTATCTTTAAGCGAGCTTGTGTATAGAAAAGGGCTAGAATTAGAAGCGGGTGTACTTTATGATGCTATAAACTGATCGGAATAAGAGGAGTATTTTTTAGGAGATTTATGAAAACAAGAGTTAATGTACCTTTCCGTCCTGTATATCCATCGCCTGCGGGTTTGATTGTATCTATTGATGAAAATAAAAAGCCCAACGTAATGACAGCGGGCGAAATATTCAATATCAGTTTGAAAGATCCATGCATTATTGGAATTGCGTTGCGAAAGGCAACTTATACGCACGATTTAATTTGTGCGTCAAAAGAATTTACGGTAAATTTTCCGACTGTTGAAATTTTACATAAGATGGATTTGGTTGGGACGACTACAGGTCGCAATGGCTTGGATAAATTTGAGGAATATGGGCTTATGAAATTGAAATCAGATGTCATTGATTCGCCTATTATTGCAGAGTGTCCTGTAAATTTAGAATGTAAGATGTTAAGTGTTACCGAAGTTGGTGATCATGATTTATTTTTTGGAGAAGTAGTAGCTATGCACGTTGATTCGGATAAACTAGGCGAAAATCAACGAGTACTTATCGAAAAAGTTGATGGATTTTTATTTGCTGAATGGGGATATTATAAATTTGGTGAAAAGTTAGGTGATTTTGGCTTTGCATCAAAGAATGTAAAACGCTCACATTAAATTTGTTGAATATGGGAGTATAAAGAAAAAAATGAGCCTTTTCGGCAATATTTAGTGAATAGAAAAAATGGAGTTGTTACAAAATATTTTGCAACAGCTCCATTTTTTTATTATCTATAAAATATAGTGTTTAATTCTTGAAAAAATATAGATATTTGCTCATATACTATTCTATCGCTTGCATTTCCATCTCTACTTGATAGTAAAACTAATGTGTATGGTGAAGGTGCATAAACTATAGCTATATCATGCCAAGCATTAGGTGACCACCCAGATTTACTTGCCATTGTATAATCAGAAACTATAAATGGATAGCGATTAGCTAATAAGTCGTTTTTAAAATGTTCAGCATATATACTACTATTTTCCATAAAATTGAATATTTCAGTAGCAAAGAGACCTGCATTCCAAGCATCTATATACGAATAAGTTATATTTTGAACAAAATACGGATTGCCACCTAAATTATAAATAAAGTTATAATAACCTGTAATACCGTTTGCTCTACGTAACATACGAGTTGCTATGTTATCGCTCGGTGCTATCATTAAATGTAGCAAATATCTATGAGAAAATACTGTCCCAAAGGGATAGCGGTGGCGTATAATACCACTACCGCCCCAATTATCCTCTTGAGTAAATGTCATTGTTGCTTCTATATCTACATAACCATCGTATGCCTTCTGCCATATGTAAAAAGCAAAAGGTAATTTTGTTACGCTTGCACCGAAATAGACTTGGTAAGCATTGTGAGTGTGTGTGAACCCAGTATCTAGGTTTCTAAAGTGAACAGAAACAGTATTGCCAAAAGGGGCTAAAAGCTCGTCTATAATTGCGTGTAAATAGTCGAAATTTAAAGGCTCATAGTCTTTTTTGTAGCCTTCTTCATAAATTTCTTCATAGGAGCTTTTTTCTATGTAATTAATTGGTGGTAATAATTCTGGAGTTGGCTCAAGCTCTGTTGCTGATAATTGCCCTGATTCAATATTTTGTGAAACCATATAAATAGCGAAGCCACAAGCAATTAAAAAGCAGATTATGGCAGATACAACTATCGGCATTCTTTTTTTTCTTGGCTTGAATTTAGGAAGTATAATATCCCTTTCTAGTTTTATATCATTTTTCTCATGAACACATAGTTCAAGTATTTTTTCTAAAGTTAACCCACATTTAAAACATTTTCCTTCTTCGTATTCTAATGTTTGATTGCAATTTGAACACAGAAAATAAGTTTTTTTGTCTGTGGAGTATCTTAATGCAAATGCTGTTGTTTTTATTTTTTCACCCCTTATGTGGTAGTTAAACTACCACATTACTTTATTGTCTGTTTGTCTCATTATACACTTTTTTAGGAGATTTTGCAACGCTTTTTGAAAAATTTCTAATTTTTTGCGAAGTTGCCCTGAGTGAATAAAAAAATCATTGCTTTTTACCCAAAAATGTGCTAAAATAATTTATTAAATCAATGAAATCACTGCGGAGGTTATTTAAAAAATGAAATTAGGTATAGTAGGTCTTCCTAATGTAGGCAAAAGCACATTGTTTAACTCATTAACGAAAGGTGAAGCGGTTAGTGCAAACTACCCATTTGCAACGATAGACCCAAATGTAGGTATTGTTCCTGTTCCAGATTCTAGGCTAGAAGTGCTTACTAAAATGTATGAAGCGAAACAAACAGTGCCAGCAATAATTGAATTTGTGGATATTGCGGGGCTTGTCAAAGGTGCTAGTAAAGGAGAAGGCTTGGGGAACAAATTTCTTTCAAATATTCGTGAAGTGGATGCTATTGTTCACGTTGTGCGTTGTTTTGAAGATGATAATATAGTACACGTAGAGGGCGGAGTAAATCCGCAGCGAGATATAGAAACTATAAACTTAGAGCTTATTTTTTCGGATATAGAAATTTTGGAGAGAAGAATTTCCAAAACTGAAAAAGCAGCAAAAGCAGATAAAACACTTAAAAAAGATTTAGATATTTCTAAAGAGCTAAAATCAATTCTAGAAGATGGAAAGCCAGCTAGAATTTATGAAGCTAAAGATGAAGATGAAGAATTACTTATAAAAACTTTCAATCTTCTTACGACGAAACCAGTTATTTACGGTATGAATATAATGGAAGAGGAACTTCAAGATGGTGGAGAAAATAATCCTCATGTTTTTATAGTTAAAAATATAGCAGCTTCTGAAAATGCAACAGCTGTTCCTTTTTGCGCTAAATTAGAAGAAGAAATTAAAGATTTTACGGAAGAAGAAAAGAAAGATTTCCTTGAAGATTTAGGGATAAAAGAAACAGGATTAGATAGGCTAACTGCAGCAGGATATGACCTTTTAGGTCTTATGAGTTTTTTAACTGCTGGTGAAAAAGAAGTTCGTGCTTGGACTATCCAAAAGGGAACTTCAGCAAAAGAAGCAGGTGGAAAAATTCATTCAGATATTGAAAGAGGCTTTATACGTGCTGAAATAGTGAGTTTTGACGATTTAGTGGAAGAAGGTAGTGTAAATGATGCTAAAGCGAAAGGAAAACTTCGCTCTGAAGGTAAAGAATATATAATGCAAGATGGGGACGTTGTTTTATTTAGGTTTAATGTATAATGAGGGATATAAAAACCCTTCTCGTGGAGGACGATGAGCATATATTAAATTCCGTTGCTGCTTTTCTGGAAGAGGAAGGTTATAGCGTTGATACTTGTAATAAAAAAGATTTTGCTATGAAAATCCTTGCCGATATGGGCATAGATGAAAAAATTGCCACTCGTAAAGTTACAAATCTTTCTGGTGGTCAAAGGCAAAGAGTAGGCATTGCACGAGTTTTGTGTAATTATCGTAACGCATTCAGATAATGTTAGTGCTATAGCTGATAAAGTTTATCATATTTCTGAAGGGTGTATTTCAAAAATTCCTTAAAATTTTTAGGGAATTTTTTTATTAAAAATAATTGATTTTTATACAAAGATATGTTAAAATTATTTAAAAATGAAGCGAAAGGAAAGCTACGTTCCAAAGGCAAAGATAAGATGGGGCGTTGTTTTATTTAGGTTTAATATATGATGAAATTATTAGCTAATATTTTTAGAGATGGTGTTGTTTTGCAACGAGATATACCAATTAAAATATGGGGAAAAGCAGAGCCTTTGGTCTCTGTAGAGCTTAGGTTTAACGATGAGATTTATGAAACAACAGCAACTAATAATGGTACATTTGAAATTATAATGCCAGCAAAAACTTTCGGTGGTCCTCATAAAATTTCTGTTTCTTCTGGCAAGGAAATAGAAGAAATCAAGGATGTTTTAATAGGAGATGTTTGGATCTGTGCAGGACAATCAAATATGGAATTGCCGATGCACCGTGTACACCGAATGTTTTCAGATGAAATTAAGGAAGGCTTAAATCCCAACATTAGGCAGTATCATTCACCTGTAACATTTGACTTTCATGAGAGAAAGACAGAACTTCCAGATAGCGACTGGATTTCAGTAAAACCAGGCCAGACAGAGAACTTTTCAGCGACTGGTTACTTTTTTGCTAAGAAACTTTATGAGCAGCATAATGTACCAATTGGACTAATTATGACTGCGGTAGGTGGAACGCCTGTAGAGGCATGGATGAGTCGTGAAGCATTAGCGGATTTTCCAGAAGCACTTGCACAAGCTGATGAGTGCAAGCAAGAAGGTTTCGTAGAAGGAATTACTGAAAAAGAGCAAAAAGCAAATGAAGATTGGTACGAAAAGTTAAATAAATTCGATAGAGGTCTCCATGAAAAATGGTTCAGCGAAGATTTCAATGATAGCGACTGGAAAACATTAAACCTAAATACAGCATGGGATGAAGTTACCGATTTAAAAGCAAGTGGTTCTATATGGTTACGCAAGACAATTGAAATTTCAGAAGAGTTAGTTAAAAAGCCTGCGAGCTTAATACTTGGTTGTATCATTGATGCAGATGAAGTGTATGTAAATGGTAAGCTAGTTGGTAATACAACATATCGATACCCGCCACGTGACTACAAAGTTACTAACTTAAAGCCCGGCGAAAATACAATTTCTATTCGAGTAATTGCGAGCCATAGCACTGGGGGATTCATTAAAGATAAAGCTTATAAACTTTTATGGGAAGATTCAGAAATTTTGCTTGATAGTGACTGGAGGTATAAACGTTCTATTTCTTGTCCATCTCTCGATCATCTTACATTTTTTTATTACAAACCAACAGGAACTTATAATAGTATGATAGTACCGCTTCATCCATACGCAATCAAAGGTGTGATTTGGTATCAAGGAGAGTCAAATACAAAAGACCCGCATCGTTATCATGAGAAATTTTCTAGTATGATAGGAGATTGGCGAAAAAACTGGAATCAAGGTGATTTTCCATTCCTGTATGTCGGGCTTGCAAACTATTCACCAAAAGGTGGATTAATGAACTGGGAGTTACTTCGTGAAGAGCAAAGAAAAGCCTTAGATGTTCCTAATACAGAAATGATTGTTGCAATTGATTTAGGAGAGCATAATGATCTTCACCCATTAAATAAAAAAGGCATTGGTGAAAGATTGGCACTTGCTGCAAATCGTATGGCTTATGGGCTAAATATAGTTTCATCTGGACCACAAATAAAAATGATTGAAAGGCAAGCAAATAAATTAATTCTTCATTTTGACACACAAAAAAGTCGATTAGAACTTTTAGAAGGTTCTAGTGTAAAAGGATTATCAATTTGTGTTGATGAAATAGAAATTTCAGCAGAAGGTATTATAGATGGTGAGACAGTTATAATAGAAACACCTTATGCCTCTATTACAACTGCTATATCTTACGCATTTATAGACGACCCAACAGATGCAAATTTATATAATGAAGTAGGACTTCCAGCAGAGCCATTTAAGAAGAGTCTTTAAACGGCTCTTTTTATTCTGTTTTTTGTAATTTTAAATTTTAAAAATATCTCTTGACATATGGGTTAGCATATGATATAATTAACACATTATAATATTCTAATATGAAGGAAATTGATATGCCATCTAAGAAAAAAATCGCTTACATCGGTAGAAATTGCGTTTCCTGTGGTACTTGTGTTAAAACGTGTCCCAAACAAATAATTACAATACATAAGGGGATTACTGCTGTTATAGAAGAAGGTAAATGTGTTGGATGTGGTAAATGTGCTAAAGAATGCCCTGCTGGTATTATTACAATGACGGAGGTATTAGCCGCATGAAAAAGCGTTTTTCTGACTATATGTGGGTGTTGGAAACTATCTACCTTATGACAATGATTTTATATAAACCACGTTCATGGTGTGCTTACTGTCCAATGGGAACGATGACACAAGGTATTTGCAAACTAAAATACAGAAAGGATGAGAAGATTAATGGAGGAAAAAGCTAAGAAGCTAGCAGAACTTTTGAAAATATTAGCTAATGAGAACAGGCTATTGATTCTTTGTGCACTTATAGAAGGAGCGAAGACAGTAAGCCAAATTGGTGAATGCGTGTCAAAAATTTCACAATCTGCATTGTCCCAGCATTTGACTTTGCTAAAAACAGCTGGAATTCTTGACTCTGATAAACAAGGGATAAATGTAACATATTCTATAAGCGACCGTAGGGTGGAAGAGGTTATTGCCACACTAAGAAAATATTATTGTGATTAAGGAGGTTGATCAAACATGCTTTGGACAGAAGAATTAGCAACAAATATCAAATTAATTGATGAAGACCATAAAGAAATAATTAGAAGGATGAATGATGTTCTTGAGGCAGGAGAAAGGGGTGATAAACTTATTATGGAGCGAAGCCTAAATATGCTTGCAGAATTCTGCAAGACTCATTTTTCAAACGAAGAAAATCTACAATTACGTGGAAGGTGTCCGAATTACAAAAATCATCATCAATTTCATACACTTTTTTTGAAAGAAGTGCAATTTTTTGTGGATGAGGTTAAATTGAAAGGCCCTTCTACGGAGCTTACAAATCGAATACATGATTTAATAGAAGACTGGTTAGTAGATCATATAAAGTTTGTAGACAAAAATTTAGCCAAGCATCTTTTTAAAGTAAATGTATTAGAATAAGTAGGTGATTAGACATGGATTTAAAAAATATAATAAAGATTTCAGCAGTAACTACAGTTGTGTTTTTCTTAGTACTGACTTATGTGAACCTAGCTTTTGAAGGTGTTTATTGGTTCAATGTTTTTTTTACTGCTTTTGCATGTATTCTCGTAGGGTGGTTGTTATTTATTCTTTCACTTAAAGTTAGAAGAATAGACAAGCTTATTGAAGTCGCTGAAAGTTTAGCGAATGGGGAATTTAATGTGAATATAGACTATAATATTCACAAAAAAGATTCTATAAATAACTTAGCCATAAATTTAACTGTTCTTAGAGATACGCTTAAGCGTATTTTAAAAGAGATAGATAATTTAAGTATCCTTCATGAACGTGGAGAAATAGATAGAGTTATTGATTATGTGAGCTATAAAGGCCTTTACCAAGAAGTTGCTTCCAATATTTCCAGGATGGGACAAAAATATAGAACTATGACAGAAGATGTTATAACTTCACTAATAAAAATGGCAAATGGTGATTTTGAAGTCTCGTTACAAAAATATGAAGGTCAAAAAGAAGCACTGAATACTTCTATGGAACTTTTAACTAGTAACTTGAAAGAAATAAACACCCAAATAAAATCTCTAATAAAGAATGTAGACAATGGAAATCTTTGTTTTGAAATAGAAAGCAAAAATTTTGAAGGAGATTGGAGAGAAATACTAGAAGGCTTAAATAATATCTTGATAAGCTTTACGAATCCTATTACGGAAATGAACCTTGCGTTAAATAGCATATCCAGTGGTGTTTTAACTACTCAAATGGATGGTTATTATAAAGGTGAGTTTTTGGAAATACAAAAAGCAATTAACACAACAGCAAATAAACTGTATAAATCTATACGAGATATAGATATAGCACTAACCGAAGTCGCTGGTAATAACTTAACTGTTAAAATAGACGATGAGGAACACACGACAAATATTTCAGGTAATAATGACATTGCAGAAATGAAAAAGCCAATAAATAATATTATAGAAAAATTTGCTCATGTCCTTAAAAATATACGTGAAGGCTCTATTTACATAGATGAAGGGACAAAAATGATAGCAGGAAATGCAGAAGAACTAGCAACAGGTGCTGTACAAGGTGAGCAAGCAATTGAAGAGCTTAGCTGTTCGATTGTAAACGTTAGCTCTATTGCTAATAGCAATGCTGAAAAGGCAGAAACGGCTTCAGTTATCGCAAAACTCCTAGAAGAAGAGAGCCATAAAAACATTAGACAAATGGGTGAAATGGTCGTTTCTATGAAAGAGATAGAAAAATCTTCAGAAAATATTATAAACATAATAAAAGCGGTAGATGATATTTCTTTCCAAACAAGCATTCTTGCATTAAATGCCTCTATTGAAGCTGCAAGAGCTGGTGAGCATGGTCGTGGTTTTGCAATTGTAGCAGAAGAAGTCCGAATTCTATCACAAAGGACAACGAATTTAACGGATGAAATCACAGAAGTAATAAACGCATCTTCACAAAAAATAAAAGAGGGAACGGAAATAGTTAAAATCGCCGACTCCTCTTTGAAAGATATGGTTGAAAAAATTGATGAAGTAAATAACAATATTAGTGAAATAAGTCAATCTTCTGTTTCACAAGCGAGGGATATTGTAAACATAAGGCAAGCTTTTGGCGAGGTTAGTTCGATAATAAGTGGCAATCAACAAACTAGCACAGTACTTCATGAGTCAACAACAGAGCTTAAAAATCTTTCAGAAAACTTAAAAGAAATGGTTTCAGATTTTGTACTAGAATAGTTTCTTAAAACGACTAAATATAGAAGATGAAGTCCTAATGTCATTAAGCTAAGATAAAAAAGTAAAAAGAGCAAG
>Ga0136643_10012793_pt1 | contig 12522 bp, 11 predicted proteins | sample TergutLab28metaG_FD_96883 | JGI IMG/M metagenome (GOLD analysis project Ga0136643, IMG submission 96883) | Labiotermes labralis P1 segment gut microbial communities from Petit-Saut dam, French Guiana - Lab288 P1 (version 3) (version 3) | ecosystem: Host-associated > Arthropoda: Insects >...
TACATCAAACACAGTACCTGTTCCACTCACTACAACTGCCGAGGTGCGGGCTCCATAAACCTGCATGGTAGCACCATCTTCCACAACAATGCTGGAATTATTTCCTTGCAGGGTAAAACTAGCGCCTGCATTGAACACAAAGTTGTTATTTGAAAATATATTTAATTGCGTACCTTCTCCTTGTAAACTAACATTATAAACCTGACTTCGGTCATTTGGAGTTGTATGATCACCCGGTCGAAGATTAGGTGCCATCAAAAAACCAATGCCACGGGCATGGTTGGTGATTAGGTTCATCACGGCACCATCTTTCATCTCAAAGTCATGACTTACGACAGACATAAATGCATGATAATAAGCTTCAATCTCCACTCTGGCATTTGCATGCAAAACCGTGCTGCCGATGGCTCCACTCAATCCATTGGATTGTACGGAATTTGTAGCCGGTTCCCATCTCTCCATAGTCTCTGCATAATCCGGCGAAGCGGCTCGCGTGCCTACATTCCATATCTGCAAATTTGCATTTTCTCCAATCACAACCGTTCCATTGTTTGCAATACGAATGGCTGAACCGGATCCACCACCGGATGTGGTCATCAAACTTGCCTTTGGTTTCATTTCAAAATCACGCACCCACAAATGATGCCGATTTGTATCTACACCCGCACCATGCATACCCAAGTGATTCTCCGTACCCGCAACAACAACACGACCACTTTGGGCATGTACCAACCCGCCACGATTTGGTTCTGCATGGATACCCGTATCGGAAGTCGTACCACCACGCCAGGTCATCTTATGTGTCCAACCATCCTCTTGCAACGTAGAACGAGGTGTCCCGGACATCACATAACCCGAACCTGCACGCACATGATCTTGCAAAACCACCATCCAATTGGCATTGTCTGCTTCGGCTTCAAACGCATAACCCAAGGTGGCAGATGTCCGCGTAATATTAATCTGATCCAAAATCAATGTGGTTGGCACTGAAACCGCACCCAAAACAGCAATATTGTTTCCGTTTCTTACTGTAATGGTATGGCCGTTCCCATTAATTCGAACACTACGCATCAAAATCGGAACCGCATTGGCTCCGCTTCCGGTAAAAGCAATGCTTAAATCAGCACCCAGATGAATCACCCCATAATTCGGATTTAATATGGCTGAACGAAACGCCGCCACCGTAGTAACAGGCTCTGATTCTAAAAGAGAACTGTTTGGGGTATCCATCCATGCCGAATCATGCCCGGCAAGATTACAACCTGCACTTGCGAACATCCCTACTACTATAATAAAAAGAAGCGACATCCATTGTTTTTTCTTTGTAATCACAAATATAACCCCTTTTCAAATGATAAAACTCATTTAATATATTTCAAAAATTCTGTCATTTTTCGCCTGGCAATGGCAATGGTCGAACCATCTATCATCTCTGCCGTACGGTTAATAGTATCCACACATTTTACATGATTTACATTTAAAACAAAGGATTGATGACATTTATAAAAGGGCAGACCAAAATCGGAAACATCGTTGATGGTTCCATAAAATTCCAATGTGCTATTGACCCTATGCAAAATAATTTTGTTGCGTTGGTTTATGCTCGGTTCAAAAAACAAAATATCATCATAAGGAATATTTAACTTTTGATTGCCGACTTTCACGGTAAAATATTTGACCATTCCACGTTTGCCATCTAAAAAACGCTGATATGCTGTTTGCATACATTCAATCATTCTTTGTTCGATATTTTCCAAAGAATCATCTTTGACAATAAAATCCATCGCCTCGATCTTAAATCTAAATACATAATGCATCATCTCAGAATGAGTGGTGACAAATACGATGGTTGCAGAAACATCCTTTTCTCTAATTTTTGCGGCCAATTCAATACCATTCATCTCACTTTGTAAATCTATATCTAAAAAATAAAGCCCGTTTTGATTTTGATATGTCTCCAAATATGCCAATAACATGTCCGGACGATCTACTGACAGCGCAAATTTCATATCGAAGTCATCTGAAAACAGATACCGATTCACAATCGTTTCCATGCGGGTCCGATGTACCTCATTATCTTCACAAATCAATATATGTAACATTATACCCTACCTCCAATGATTAATGTCTGCGTAAAATATCCACTTTCAATATTGGTTAACAACACCACATTTGGAAGCGCATTGGTGAGCTCATATAGATTGCTCAGTCCAAGCCCGCGTCCTTCCCCTTTGCTGGAATATCCGGTTTGTTGCAGTTGCCGAAGTGGTGGTATATCTGACCTGCACGTATTTTGTACCACAACATTTACGGAACCCTCCACCTTGAAGCAACCAACCAAAAGCTGTCCGGTACCCAATGATTGTAATTCCTCAATGGCATTGTCCAAGATAATCCCAAACATACGCACCAATGTAACAGAATCACCCATAATTTCATCAATTTCTTCCCCGGCCTCAAATTTTACCTCTAACTTCAAATGTTGCGCCATTGCGAGCTTTGCGGTAAAGATACTTTTTACTTCCCGTACTTTGATATTGGCCAGCCCTTCTAAATTGAACTCGTTTTTTGTGATGCTTTCAGAGCTTGCTTTTACTTTTGGATAAAACTGTAACAAACCATCCCAATCCTTTTCTTGCACAAAAACATCTAAAGCAGAAAAGAGATTCTGTTGGTCGTGTTTAAACTTTCGAATGGCAAATTGCTGCTGTTCAATTTCATCCATATAAAACAGTAAGTTTTTCTGCTCGTCCTCTTTTTGTTGCAAAACGTATTTTGACTTTAAATGTTTTGCGTAAAAAAAGAAACCAATCAATGTAACCACTACATAACCTACAAGGAGAATACGCATCCATATATCAATTTCCATACCAACTATGATTCTTTGCGCAAAATATACAATCTGAAAAATCAGCCAAGATGCCAAAGAAGCAAACGTAAACACAGCTTGCAAATGCGCATTTACATTGATTGCTTTTCGCAGTTTCTTTGATACCTTAACAACCAAAAACGCAATTGTGGCCGACAGTACAAAACTAAGCAAAATACGAAGGATATGTAACCACGCCTCTGTAAAATCAAAATACGGCTGATATATACCCAAGAGCGACTGAAATACAAAATCTGTCAACAAAGGGCCTATAAATATAAGTAAATCCGAAAAAATTGTTAGAATAATCGCTTTTTTTATAGGGTATGATTTCAATTTATAGAGATATACAAACAAGAAAAAAACGACGAGTGTTCGAACAAAAAACACAAAAAAAGAGTATAAAGGAAAACTGACCGGCGAAATAACATGTGTTACATCCGGAATCACCCGGAGCATTGCGCAAAATAAACTAACCAAAATAAGATAAAGCGTTTCTTTTAATCGTAATTTCCCATCTTGCGTCAATATTTTTCCAACAATAAAAAGAGATAGGAAACCAATCCAAATAAAAATGAGAAATTGAGGTATCCCTGAAAACAGAAGCATTCTCATAGTAACCCACATCTCTTGCACTATAACTAAAAACTGATTCATTACAACGTACCCTCACACAATATCACTTACAGCCTAATACTATAGCACAGTTTTACATGAAAATAAAGTAAAACATGGAACTTGTATCTATGGCGACCGCATTGCATGAAAAATCGACCGTATTGCATGGATTTTTGCTAGGTTTCCATTGCCAGAATCTGACTGATATTACAATGTGGGCAAGCCCACTTCAACTTAAAGGAGCTATTGGAAAACCACATTTTCCAATAGCCCTAAAGGTATACACCTATTTCTATTTTATATCATCCCAACAACCCTACAATATCACTTTTCCCGACTGCGCCCACAGCCCGCTTTAACTCTACGCCCTCTTGAAATGCAATAAATGTAGGAATGGTCATAACCTTGTACTTTCTTGCCAGCTCCATCTGCTCATCTATGTTTAGTTTGCAAAACTTCACATCCGGCATCTCCCTTTCTATTTCTTCAAATACAGGTGCCATCATCTTACAAGGTCCACACCAATCCGCATAAAAATCAACCATAACCGGCACTTTTGACTGCAACACTTCCTGTTCAAAATTTTCTTTTGTAATTACCAACATATGCTTACATCCTCCTAATCGAATTTTGTTTATTGGATATTTTCTGCTATATCACAACGCATATACTTATTTTCAAAACGTACCCACTCTGTTGCCGCATAGGCTTTTTGACGTGCCTCCGCCAAATCCCTGCCTTTCGCAGAAATACCCAACACACGACCACCGGCCGTTACAACCTGACCGTCCACCCATTTGGTACCTGCATGAAAACAGTATATGTCTTTATGGTTATTATACGCCTCCAATCCACTTATGGGAAGTCCATTTTCATATTCTACCGGATAACCCGCCGAAGCCAAAACCACGCATACCGCCGCATTGTCTTCAAAGGTCAATGCTACCTGGTGCAACTTACCGTCGATGCAAGCATCTATCACTTCGATGATATCATTTTCCATCCGTGGTAATACCACCTGTGCCTCCGGATCCCCAAAACGGGCATTGTACTCCAATACTTTTGGCCCGTCTTTGGTCAGCATCAAACCAAAAAAAAGAATCCCCTGAAAAGGACGACCTTCCGCTGCCATAGCATCTACCGTAGCTTGGTATACATATTTGTTGCAAAATGTTTCCACTTCCTTGGTATAAAAAGGACTGGGCGAAAATGTTCCCATGCCGCCTGTGTTTAGCCCCGTATCTCCATCACCCGCACGCTTATAATCCTGCGCAGATGTCATAGTTTTGATTGTTTTTCCATCCACAAAAGAAAGCACGGATACTTCCCGGCCAACCATAAATTCCTCTATTACCATCGCATTACCGGCAGTACCAAATTTTTTGTCCAACATAATTTCCTGCACGCCTGCTTTTGCTTCTTTTAAGTTTTGACAAATCAAAACACCTTTGCCCAAAGCCAAACCATCCGCCTTTAACACCAAAGGAAACTTTGCTGTTTCCAGATAAAGCAATGCTTGCTCCGCATCGGTAAAACTTTCATACGCCGCTGTCGGAATCTTATATTTTTTCATCAAGTCTTTTGCAAAGGACTTGGAACCCTCTAACATCGCTGCCCTTTGATTGGGGCCAAAACAACGGATACCCGCTTCTTCAAATGCATCAATCAAACCACCGACCAAGGGATCATCCATACCAACGATGGCCAAATCAATGGATGTTTCCTTTGCAAAGCCAATCAACTTGTTAAACTCCATCGGTGCAATCGCTACACATTCTGCAAGACCCGCAATCCCCGCATTTCCCGGCGCACAATAAATCCGTTTTACCTTTGGACTTTTTGACACGCACAAAGCAATGGCATGCTCACGACCGCCACCACCAACAATGAGTACTCTCATACTTCCCCCTTTGCTATCATCCGAATCGCCTTAGGCAAAATCACCCACTCGGCTTCTTCCATTACACGCCGTTGCAAAGACTCCGGCGTATCACCTGCCTTAACTTCCACTGCTTTTTGCAAAATAATCGGTCCTGTATCCGTACCCTCATCTACAAAATGAACCGTCGCACCGGCAATTTTCACCCCACGAGCCAACGCCGCCGTATGCACATGCAAACCATAATAACCGGTACCGCAAAAAGCCGGTATCAAAGAGGGATGAATGTTGATTATTTTGTTTCTATATACCACAATCAAATCTTTTGGAAGTACCACCAAAAAGCCCGCAAGGACAATTAAATCCGGCATAAATCCATCCACCGCAGCCAACAAGGCTTGATAAAATTCCGCCTGATTGGCAAAATCACCACGGGATACCACCTGACATGGAATATGATGCTCCATGGCTCGCTCTAAACCATAAGCTTTTTTATGATTGCTAATGACACCAACTATCTCAGCATCCGTAATGACACCATGGGCAATTCCATCTATAATCGCCTGCAAATTGCTGCCGCCGCCTGAAATCATCACCACGATTTTTAGCATAATGTAACACCTGTTTCACCGGCAATAATTTCACCCACAATATAAGCCGTCTCACCGGCTGCACGTAGTGCCTCCAAGGTTTTTTTTCCATCCATTTGATCCACGACCAAAACCATACCAAGGCCCATGTTGAAAGTACGATACATCATCTCTTCCGCCACCTGCCCCTCTCGCGCAATCATCCGGAAAATAGGCGGAACCGGATAACTGTCTTTAATTACAGTTGCATGGACATCTTTCCCCAACATACGAGGAATATTTTCGTAAAAACCACCCCCTGTAATATGACTGCAACCCTGTACCTTTACACCGGCATCTTTGATTGCCCGAAGTGCCTTTACATAGATTTTTGTCGGCGCAAGCAACGTCTCTCCCAAAGTCCCATCCAATTCTTCATAAAAGGTATGTAAGGATTCTTTTGTCATGGAAAAAATGTTTCGTACCAAAGAAAAACCGTTGCTGTGTACACCGGAAGAACCGATGCCAATCAAAATATCACCCTCTGTGATATCACATCCGGTAATCAAGTCCTTTTCGTCCACAATACCAACCGCAAAACCAGCCAAATCGTACTCATCTTCTGCATAAAATCCCGGCATCTCGGCAGTTTCTCCCCCAATCAAAGCAGCATCGGAAGCCTTACAACCTGCCGCCACACCTTTGACAATCTCGGCTATTTTTTCCGGTTCATTTTTTCCGCAGGCAATATAATCTAAAAAAAACAACGGCTCCGCACCGGCACAAGCAATATCATTGACACACATGGCCACACAATCAATCCCAATGGTATCATGTTGCTCCAAAACAAAAGCCAGCTTTAATTTGGTTCCCACACCATCCGTGCCAGAAACCAAGGTAGGCTTTTCCATATCTTTAAACTTCTCTAAGGAAAAAGCACCGGAAAATCCGCCTAAATTGGTCAACACCTCTGAACGCATGGTTTCTTGCACATGCTTTTTCATCAACGCTATTGATTGATAACCTGCCTCAATGTCTACGCCGGCTTTTTTATAATCCATCGCTTTCTCCTGTTTCAGAATCAAAAGGTTCGTTTAAAATTTCTGTTCCCGGCAAGACAAACCTGCCATCTTTTATCAGTATAATCTTATTTCCATCTTTTGTCACCACACTAATTTCTTGTAAATCATTATAAGGTATTGTAATATCTGTGTGGCATTGAAAATATGCTTTCCCGGGGTCTTCTTCGCGCTGAATGGAAATGGAATTGTCCCGCGCTACCATTTCCTTGCCATTTAAATGATTGTACACAGGATTATCTTCATTCCAACTAAAACAAGAATCACCAATGGCAAAATGAGGCCCCATTTTTTCCGTAATCAAAATCGGCAACTTTTCTTCAATCCCATATTTTTGCGCAAACACAAAAGCCGTTGTGTTTGTACCAATGGCAAACTCACTGATGGGTAGAGTCGGATGACGATAAAACAAGTTGTCCCGGATAAATTTTTTATTTTCTTCTACACTGTCAAAATTTTTACAGGCATAATCCGTAATTTTTCCATTCACAAAAGTGAGTTTCAAATCCCGGTATTGCAAACCATGTAAAAATACTTTCTCCACGTGTAACACACCATTTGTCCCCTCTAATACAGGCGTTGTAAACACTTCACCAACGGGAATGTTCACATCAGCAACACAGTTTTCAAAAACCGTTTCCTTGTCGGGATTCTCTAGTTGATACAAGGACACTTTCAAATCTGTTTGATTGTTTTTTGCGCCCAAAATATGCGCATATTCACCCAAATCCAGTACATCAATTAACTTTTGCTGCACCACTTCATACAGGCTTGCATCCAATGTATTAATCTGAATCACCTCATGAAAAATCTCTTTGAAGTTGGCACCGATTTCCGGAACCGGATAAGAAACAATGGTAAAACTACGCTCTTTTTGTTTGATATATTGGTTCGTCAAAATAGATGCCTTGCTGTCGTACTCCAAAACCCATTGGCGCTGTTTGTCATCATAAGCAAGAGCCTCTTTTTTCGCCACTGGTGCAAAGGGCTTTTCTCCAAAGGTTTCCATCACAGCAGGACCGGCCAAACCAGCCGCCTTTTTTGTGCGTTTATCAAACACCGCTTTCATCACATCCAAACGACGCTGGGTATATTTTTTATCTAAAAACAACGCCTGGTCATAACGGTGGTCATAATCATATTGTGGATTGGCAATGGCACCCGCATATCCATTGCGGTGCTCTTTTCTGGTAATCACACTGGAAGCCGTACGGAAAATCGCTGTTTTCAAACCGAGTTTTGCGAAGTTTTCAATGGCAAGTTTTATTACTTTTTCAAAACCCAAGCTATAATAAATATTGACCAGATTCTTGATAGACAAATCCTTACCATTATTCACAAAACCAACACGAAAACCCTCTGTATACACATCCGCCATTTTCTGCAATGTTTCTTCCGGCAAAGAGGCAATGTGCCTTGCTGTGGCAAGGGTATTTTCAGAAACATATTCACCAAACTGATAGAGATATCTTACATCATCCAAATCACTATCCAAAATCATATCTACCGCAAAAGAATGCTTGGGATTAATCTGCTCCACGATGCGCCTTTTCAAAAAAACATCACAGTAATCGCTGGCATACCAATATATGATACTTTTTAAATTGTCATAAGAGGGCTTATCCTCATCCTCAAAACAACCGTACACTTGCAAAAACAGTTCGTTTAAAATCGTCAAATACTTCTTTTTTGCTTCAAAAGCATGGGGGATACCACTGCGCATCTCCGCATATAACACACAAAGCAAGGAGGCATATTCTTCTTTCCATTCATTTACAATAAATTCTGGATTCCCATAACAGGTATCATAGCTTTCCGGCAAAATATCTTGATATAGCATATGATTATACGTTTGCAATTCTTCTAAACACAGCTGTGCATAACTGCCGGTTTCTACCATAACCCGTATTTTTTCCAACAACAGCAAAAAACCGGCTATATTTCGAAAATAATCCTGCAGTTTCGGCAGCACTGCCGGTTCCTCAAAAATTTCTTGAATCTTATCCAAAGACAACTCATGACGTTCATCGTACTTTTTCCCCATCGTTTCTATTTCCTCCTAAATTATAAAGCACCAAAATAAATAGATGCAAAAATAATCAAAGTGATACCACTTACAAGTATTCCAAAAATGCCACTGCGTTTTTTTCGTTCCCGCTCTCGCACACCCCGCACACCGGCATAAAAACCCAGAGCAGCCAAAACAATGGCTATCACTGCAAAACCGCCGATGATACTATAAACCTGACCTCGATATACAAAAGCCATGGCCAATATTCCCACCAAAATTCCAAGAGCGAGCATGCTCAAAATACAAGATCGAATCCCAAAAGGAGAATGCTTGAAATTGGTCTGACCGTACTTTTTAATTTTTCTTTTTTCCGGTCGGCCTTTTCTTCCTCTTCCTTGTACTTTTCTCATACCATCTCCTAATGATATTGCATATAACAAATTTCCCATTGTTTCAAAATGTAATCTCTTTTTTGTTCATGAGCAAACGTGTTCCGTTTACAATGGTCATAATCCCTACTGTAACACCTACTACAATCAAAATAATACCCATAGAAACATTGGCAATCCCACTGTTATGCATCAACTTATATATTTTTTCCATTTGATTCTTTTCGTCCTTTCTTTCGATTTATAAAACACCGTATTTTTCATAATATGCATCGATTCTATGTTTTAAATCATCATCTATCATCACCTTGCCGTTGTAAGGTTTGTTGTGCAAATGTGCTACCACCTCTGCCATTGTCACAATGGCTGTGGTTTCAAAACCATAAGTTTCTTGTATCTCTGCCAGAGCACTTTTCTTGCCTTGCCCACGCTCCATCCTATCAACGGATACCACCAAACCAAGGAGCACAACATCCGCCTGTGCTTTCAAAATCGGTAAGGTCTCTTGCATGGATGTACCGGCTGTTGTCACATCTTCAATCAACAGCACTTTGTCTTTGTCTTGCACCGGACTTCCCAAAAGAATCCCCGTATCTCCATGGTCTTTTACTTCTTTTCGATTGGAACAATATGAAATGTCCTTACCATACATCTGTGCAATCGCCATGGTCGTTGCCACTGATAGAGGAATCCCCTTATAAGCCGGTCCAAATAAAATGTCAAAATCCAAACCAAATTTTTGCTCTATTGTTTTGGCATAATATTCACCCAGTTTTTGTAACTGACTGCCACTACGATAAAAACCTGTATTTACAAAAAAAGGCGTGTTGCGACCGCTTTTGGTCACGAAATCGCCAAATTGCAAAACCTGACAATCTATCATAAACTCTATAAATTCTTTTTTATATGCATCCATATATCATCTCTCCTACTAACATCTATCCGCAAACATACCGTTTCACAGTCTATTGTGATTTTAGCACATCTGAAAAGGAGATACAAGCAAATCACTGTATCTCCTTTTTCCGCCTATTTACTCATGATTTTTTCACTATTAAAGACACGAGTGATAATCAACATCAATACCACACTCGCTAGTTTGGCAGAACTAATGTTCTGCTGTCGTTTATACACCTTGCTATGGCAGGGTTTTTTTATTGAAAAAAATTATTTTTATGATAATAAATAGTAGCGGAATGAGGCGAATTGTGATATGATTAGAATATATTTATATCTAGGAGGTATTCTCAATGTATCTAAAGCAGACCAAAAACAACAAAACCGGACGTGTCTTCTTAAGCATGGTTCAAAGTTACCGAGACAAAGAAAAAGGACACTCACGGACAAAGACAATTGAATCATTCGGGTATCTAGATGTTTTGAGAAAGGATTTCGAAGATCCAATCGCCCACTTCAAGGAGATCGTCAACCAAAGAAACCTTGAGCAGCAGGAAGAGCAAGCCTCATTTTCAATAAACACAAACAGAAACCAACTCCTTAGCTTAAATGCAGTGAACCGAAAAAACTATGGTTATATCATTATTATGGCCGTATACTATTGGCTGGGACTTGAACGGTTTCTAATCAACAGACAGCAAAGGGATACTAAAATCGAATATAGCAGCCACACGATTTTAAAGTTCTTGTTAATATCACGAATCCTTCAGCCAGGTTCTAAAAAGAGAGCATTCGATAACAAGGCAAGGTATTTCGATTTCGAGCGGGACAACATCTTCGCCCTTCCGGATGTATATCGTTGCCTGACACATATTTCAAACTATGAAAGAGAAATACAGCAGTTGATATATGAGCGCATTTCAAAAAAGTATGGGAGAAATCTGGATTTCATGTATTACGACATCACAAACTATTACTTTGAGATCGATACCGAAGACGAATTACGAAAAAAAGGTTTCAGTAAAGAAAACCGGAAAAGTCCAATCGTACAAATGGGATTGGCAATGGATACCGATGGCATTCCCGTTTCATATGAGTTGTTTCCTGGGAATGAGTCAGAGAAACTTCACTTGCGGCCAATGGTTTTCAAACTGCGAAGTAAATATGGCATAGGAAAGGTGATAGCGGTTGCTGATTCTGCCCAAAATACAGGAAATAATATCTACTATCTTGACCAAGGGAAACAGGGATATATTTTTAGCCAGAGCATTGCCGGCGGAAGTGCCTCCTTCAAAAAATATGTGACGGATGAAAAAGGCTATGTATGGGAAGGTGATGAGTTCAAGAAAAAGTCGAGGGTGGAACGGCGGGAAATCAATGTTGACTTTGAACGGGGCAACGGAACCATATACAAGAAAAAAGTGATGGTAGACCAAAGGCAGATTGTATTCTATAGTGAGAAATATGCCGCTCGTGCAAGGACAAAAAGAGAAGCGGTAATTAGAAAGGCACAAAACATTGTCGAGAACCCCGGAGCTTATACGAAAGCCACATCATATGGAGCCATGAAGTACATAAAGAACATTGAGGTTAATGAAGAAACCGGTGAGTTTGAAAAGGCAAAAGAGATACCATATTTCGATATCGAACGTCTACGGGAGGAGGAAAAATATGATGGTTATTATGCAATAGTTACGAATCTCTTTGAAGAAGGAAAAGAAAAAGAAAGATTCACCGATGAAAAAATCATTGACGCATACCGTGGTCTTTGGCGTATTGAGGATTCTTTCAGAATCACGAAAGAAGATTTAGAGACACGGCCGGTTTATTTGTCCCGGGAAGAAAGGATAAGAAGTCATTTTATGACCTGCTATATTTCTTTGGTCATCCTACGATTGATTCAAAAGGAGACCGACAGCAAATACTCGGCCACAAAGCTAATCGAAGCCATGAACAATATATCTTGCTCCAATGAAGCGGAGAACCTGTTTCTATTTGACTACCGTAGCTGCGTTACGGATGATCTTGGGAAAGCATTTGGTATAGATTTCACGAAAAAAAGAATGACCAGAAAAGAAATTAAAAAAAATCTAGGAAGTGTGAAAAAGAATTAAATTCACTACAGCTTTATATCAAATCACAAAGCCCGCATACCCAATAACGGCATAGGTATGCGGGTCTTTTTGAACGTATGTTCTGTCAAAGTCGAGA
>Ga0136643_10012794_pt1 | contig 12522 bp, 10 predicted proteins | sample TergutLab28metaG_FD_96883 | JGI IMG/M metagenome (GOLD analysis project Ga0136643, IMG submission 96883) | Labiotermes labralis P1 segment gut microbial communities from Petit-Saut dam, French Guiana - Lab288 P1 (version 3) (version 3) | ecosystem: Host-associated > Arthropoda: Insects >...
TAAACCCATAGAAGCATTAGTCTTTGATGAAAGCGAAGTCTGCGATGCAATGTGGGCATCTGTTGACAAAATCAGAGCAATGATGGCAAGTGGTGAAATGCTAGGCGAAGGATGGCATCCATATTTTGAAGATATGGTTTCAAGGTATGAGTTAAACGCTAAATAAACTTCGTTGCTCCGCTGCCATGTGCACAACAGTGGTGGAAAAAGGGATTTGTCAGTATGGATTTACCCGATCTAAAGCGTAAAATCAGAAAACTAAAGCAATTTGAGAAAACAATCCGTGCTCACAGCAAGGTTGATAAAGATGTGCCGTTGGTATGGGATAAATTTTTCGATCAAACTAATAACTCGAACAGCCCGGCCCTGTATTCTTTGTCGAAACTTGAAACCATGAGCAGGGAAGAGTACAAGAGTGTAGTTGATGACTTCATTGCGAGAATCTACTACGAAATCTATATACACCAAGGGCTCATCAACGACACGATTTACGATCCAAAACTACTATCAATGCTTGACCTGCCCGCTGTCGCAGACGAACAAGCCGTTAAAAAGAAGTTCCGAGAACTTGCAAAAAAACATCACCCCGATGCAGGCGGAAACCATGATAAATTCATAGAAATGATGAAGATTTACAGAGAGTTAGTCGGGTAGTTAAAGCAATGCACGCATTCGAAGTTTCGTTTCAACAGCCAAGAAACGAAAGCTGGGCTTGTTTGATGCCATCACTCAAGTCAATAGCGGTATCTCTGTACTGTAATAGGGTTTTCAAAAATTTTATAGTGCAACGACTGAAAGCGTCTGCCTGCGGGAGGGGGCAGAAACTTGTATCACATTTTGTTTCGTCTGGCGCGGGGAGACGCTCGGAGGCGCTGAATAGTTACAAAAAAGCCATGCTTTGCAAGGTCTCGTTGTTTCAGCTCTTTATATACCTGTCAAAGTCGCGAACAAATGGAACAAATAAATGCGTCTTTGGAGCGAATCAAGGCATTAATTTTTTTGTGCATATAATTCATGTAAGCAATAAAAGCGACCACTTTGGAAAATTAGTGACGTGTAAAAATGCATGAATTGATACTGTTGAAAACCGTTATTATTGTCAAAATATGTACGTAAAATGAACATTTTGTAAAATGCGCGTAAAAACGCTTGAAATAGTCATCTGGAGGATGTATATTTGTTGCGTAATAGACAAAAATTAGAATATTTACATCATTTCAACATTAAGATGGACTTTATTTATTTTGCCTTGGGTTATGCCGAAATAACGCATAGTTACGGCTATAAAATTATGATTATATATTGTTGTAATAACGGCAAGAGGCATTCCGCTTTTGAAAGCACGATAACCGAAACTTTTTCTCTTTTAATAATTTGAAAAGGTGATTCTGATAAATACCTTGCTGGCATCGGTTCTTGCAGGGTCAATGCAATGGATTTTTTATAGACAGTTGATATCATCAGCTGGAAGTCCGATGCACAGGGCATCTAGTTGTTTGGTAAATATAAAAAGGAGAAATCGAGCATGAAAAAAGAAGGCCTAAACACTGGCATGGAGCCAATAATCGACCTCATTTGGGAGGAAGAAGATTTAAAACTTGATACAAATGCTAATCCAACTCTTTGTAGAGGCCCTGGAGGAGGAGGAGGATCGTGTTCCCTGTCTGGCGGACCGGCAACAAGCCCCATCTCAGGGTGCTAAATATCCTGCGTAATAATGAGAAATCATATTAGACTATGGTGATGGTGAACCGAAGTTCCAAATCGCTATAATACTGGCTGTGCTTTTGGAATTTCGGCACTGTCCTGCAAATGAGATGAATCTCATGGAGTGGATTGAAATGGCAGTCATATTCAATAATCTGGTGGTAAATGCAAAGTCAAAGAAGTTTAGGCCGTTTCTGTTTAATTTATTGTCCGGTAGACGAAGGATCTTGGATGAATATGAGTTTGGTATTATTAGATCAATACTTAGTGGCGATATGGTTAATGACTTTGATGGCAACAAAACCTTACTTATTGACAAATTAGTACAGGAAAAACAATTCATCACTGATGAGCAACGGCTTGTTTATGAAAGAACATTGTTAGAAAGTGGACAATTGGCTATTCGTGAGAAACAAACAGACAGCTTGGAATTTACAATTGAGTTAACAAGATCATGTAATATGAGTTGCCAATACTGTTACATGGAATCACGTAGAGATGAAAACTCGTATCTAACCGAAGAACATATTGACGCAATTTATGCCTTTTATAGTGCTTATGCTAAAACAAACACGAATCAAACGATTGGTGTTACCGGCGGAGAACCATTACTTAATAATCGCACTGTTGACATGATAAACTATATTGAACAGAAATGGCCTGAAAGTAAAATAATACTGCTCACTAATTGCGTAAATGCGCTTAAGTACTATGACATGATCCCACTAAAGGCGCTAAAAGAAGTACATATTTCTTTGGATGGAACTCGTGCAACTCACATGAGCAGACGATATTATGAAACAACTTACTCTGATACAACTTTTGACGATATTCTCGAAGGGATAAAGAGGTTTATTTCTGATGGAATAAAAGTAAAATTAAAGACTGTTATAGATAAGTTCAACTATCGCAATTTCTTTGAGTTTGAGGAATTTCTCTTGCGTGAGGGAGTTGCAAACTCATCCTTATGCGAGCATGAGTATGCAATAGCGCATGATTTTTCTCATCCGCTGGATTTAAGAACCAGTTCCAATGAAAAGGCTGATGTGTTTGACATAAGGGAATTTTTGAGCAATACCACCATAGCCAACAGTCCACTTTTCCTGAGCGCAGTAGTGCTGTATCGTGCATTAGGCAGGAAAGCAAATGTTCCGATGGAAATAAAGGCGCAGAGGTGTAACAGTGGTTTCCTCTCGAATTATTACTTTTCTTGTGATGGAAATGTCTACTTCTGCGGTTGTGTTGGAGCAGGAAAAGGAACTGTAGGTACCTATTACCCTAATATTACTTTAAATGAGGAAATGATAGAAAAACTACGCAGTCGTAGCATAGTTAGTAACAAAAAGTGCTGGGAATGTATGTATAAATACGTTTGCTTGGGCGGTTGCCCGTTGTCAGCGACCGACAAGGGAGCAGAGACCTCCTGCGGTATCTTTGGAGATGAAGAGATTATGGATAATCTTGAGTTTAACTATCACTTGATACATAATCCTCAATAAGATACATTGCAATACCAATTGAAGAATCGTGGCATACGGGACACGAAAAAATGCCCGTAAACCATATTATACGAGGAAAAGCATATGAACAAAATTTTACTTATTGCAATGCTTATGATACTTGCAATTGCCATAACCGCCTGCAACCATGGAGGCAGCGACGGTGACGTGGCGGAAGTTGTAACTGACCTGTACGTTGAATCACTGCCGGTTGAAGCACCGCCGAAAGAGATTGATTATCAAATCGTGTTCACGCGCCCCGACGCTTATATGACAATGTTCGGCTATGTCGCAACCACACAGGTAGACAATGTAAGTTTCTTTTTCAGGGAAGACGATCACGAGTTTAATGCTCAGTTTGTTAATACAACAATGGAACTGTTATCGGTTATTGATACTTACATAACCTTGCCTGAACGTATGCTCAGCATTCGTTTGACAGACGGTGACATTACGAATTATAAATTTGATACTCGTATTACTCGCAGCATAACAATCAACTGCCATTCAGATAAAAGTACGTTCGGCTGGTTGGTTCATTGCTTGTACATTGGAAGGATTCCGGTATGGTTAGCTGCCGGGATCGAAGCTGTTGCGAAAAGCGACATCGGGCTGTTTACTCCGGATTATACTGATATGGTGCCTCCCGATGGCTTCGGAGACTACTTATTCAGCCCGGGCTTTTGGAACACGGAGCTCGGAGAAAGGGGTGTAAATACTGCATACCGGTTCGTGCGTCATCTAATAGAAACTGATGAACTGGAAGCTTTGATAGGACTGTTTGAAATCAACCACGACGACTGGGAGTGTGCTAATGTCCAGGCTAATCAGTTGTTTCAAAGTTTATTCGGTCGGGACATGGATAACTCTATTAGGCTGGTTTTCCATGCGATGAGAGGGAGGACTGCACACGGCGCATATACCCTATTTATAACGAGTGATATGTGTAATTACTACTTTATATTTGACTGCTTCAGCGATACTGAGGACAACCTTATGGTTCTTGTAGATGCGCTAGACATGGCGACCTTATTTACTGTTGATTGGTATTCAAAGTTCAAAGAATTTGAATTTGTTCCAATCAATGTGAATGCGTTCGTATCCGGTTCACCATCGCTTTCTAATATAGGTGGGGTAGCGTTTAATAATCATGTCCAACTTAATCGTGTAGCAGTAAACATAAATATGTTGATAACAATGGTTCATGAAGTATCGCACATAATGAACCAAATGACAGAGATGGCACCAATTATCCCATTGGATGAAGGCTTAGCTACAGCATTGGGTCTCCTTTTTCTTTCGTCAGAGCACGCCGAAAGTATTCCGCCTTCATTTTTACTGCAAACACCGAACAGCGAAGTGCTCCTCTTCGGCGAAGCCGACAGGTCTCAGGATATGCTTATATATTCAAGGTCAAGAATACTGATTGAACATTATATAGCGTATTATAGGTTAAATTACACTGATTATGTTTATGGCGGGGGACCATATGGCAGCGACAGCTACGGCTCGATCGGATTTCTTTGGAGGTATACAGACCCCTATGAGGAGGGGCACATTGCAGAGATAAACACATACTCGACAGCAGCGTCCTTCGTTCTCTATCTATTAGCGACATATGGTGAAGAGATGTATATTCAGGTCCACGAGAATGCTGATAATTTCATAAACGTCTATGGCAGGACGATACACGAGCTTATAGAGGAGTGGAGAGCGTTTTTGATCGACCTTTCATATACTGAAAGGGATGTCTTTAAATTCTTTTACGATTTCGATAAAGAACATTACGCCGATAACCCTAATGTAACATGGGTTAGTATTGATTGGGATGCAAGGTAGTGCACGCAGCGGTCAGATTGAGGCAGCAGCTGGAAATTAATAAATATCAGGAGGTCTAAAATGTATATAAATAGATACGTTATAAATACAGCACAGCACATTTATCCAATCAACGATAATGAAGTTGCTATTATATCATCACTGGGGAACTCATGTATAAAAGGTCCGGGTATGGCTGCTGCAATGATGGATATTCTTAGTTGTTTCACAGAACCGATGTGTTTGGACATGGCTATTTCAACTCTTTCAAAAAAATATAACATAGATAATTTGGAAAAGCTACTAAATCGTTGTATTGACAAACGATTACTTGTCAGTGAAACGGAAGCCAAAGCGTCATCGAAGCATAGCAAGGAGTTTCTGGATAACGCTTTTTTCTACACATCAGGAGGGAAAACCTTAGACGAAGTTATTGATACGTTATCTTCTGTGAAAATCGGGATTATTGGAAAAAACAAGCTGGTGAGCAACTTACTGAGGATATTAGCGGAATGCGGAGTGCAGTCCGAGGTTCATACAGGCATCACTGACAGCATAGCTGAGATTGAGATTCCAAATAGTGAGCTTAGCATACATTCCTGCAAGATATCCTTTGATTTAGACGGCATCTCAAACGTTATAAACAAATGTGACTACATCGTTGCAACTGACAGTTATGACAATCATTTTTTCTTTAATGGAATTAATACGCTGTGTTTACAGAAAAACAAGAGGTGGATCCGCATAGTTACTAACGGACTAAATGCGGAGATAGGCCCGTTTGTTGATCCTGGAGAAACGTGCTGTTACGCATGCCTTATATCCAGGAGGCGGAGGCATTTAACGGATGGTGAACTAGTTTTCTACAACATGTTTTCCGATGAGCAACTTCATAAAAAAGCAGTCGCAAACCCTATTATATTTAGCATATTGGCTCCTCTTGTTAAGATGGTTGCAGGTGTCGCTTGCTCTGAGCTACTGAAGTTTATTATGGGTATGAAATGCAGTCTGATAAATAACGTTATATCACTAAACTGCCTTGATTACAGTACCCAAAAAGAACGGGTTTTTAGGAATTATCAATGTCCCGTATGTTCAATGGAAGAAAGGGGAATGTATGTTTAGACAAGATTCAACACTTACTGATACTCTCGAGATTATGGAACAGGTTTTCTCGCACAAATATGGGCTCTGTGCAAATGAGACTACAACAAATTTTATAAGCAATATCTTTTCTACAAGTGATGCATCATTTATGATCGGTGGCTCGATTCCGATGTACAGTTCACACATCGTACACGCTAACTCAGCGTTTCCTATCGCTGGATTTGCCTTTTCGATTAATAAGGATAAAAGCAGAGTAAGAGCCTTTGGGGAGTTTATTGAAAGATTCAGCGCAATATATTTCAAAAACGAGCGACCAGACAACACGCTATTCGACTGCTATGATTCTATGAACGCTAAAGGTCTACTGTGCTTAAATCCCATGGATGTTATTGATTATGAGAAACATTATTACAACGATCCTTTATTTCCATGTGCATGTTTTGAATCATCTAAACCAAACACATGGATCAGGGGTGAAGAAATAACGACAGGCAAGGAAGTATGGTTGCCTATGCAGAAAGTTCTCTTGAATTATCCATGGCCTCCGGATGAAAAGTTTATTATTTATGGACTTTCGACAGGTCTTGCATGTGGCTCTAGCTACCGTCATGCGGCTCTGAGCGGCTTGTATGAGGTTATTGAGCGAGATTCTTTCATGCTTACATGGCTCTTAAGGATACCGGGCACGCTTGTTGAAATAGATACAACAGAAAACAAGGAACTAGCATACCTTTATGAGCATATATTTACGCATTTAATGGGTGAGGATCGGCTGTATATTTATGATATAAGCAGAACCAAGGGTGTTTACACCATAATGACATATATAAGGAATAATCTGCTCGGAGCGTATGGCCTTATAGTTTCAGCCGCGTCGAACACAAACCCGGAAAAAGCAATAATTAAAGCGCTGGAGGAGTTATGTCAATGCCAGTACCATGGATATCACCAATTGATTACTGACATGAAAAAAGAGTGCCAGAATATGGAGTTAGAAGACATAGATTCACTGAATAAACACTTTTTTTATTATAGCACAGGGAAGCACAGCGGGAATATAGACTTCTTATCATTCCCAATGCGGCATATACGGCTAAGTGACATGGTTGACTATTCCACCAGCTCCATTGAAGGCGATTTTGACTATATAGTTGACCTGTTCCGTCAAACAAGCAAGCCGGTATATATCACTGACATCACTAAACCGGAAATAAAAGAAATAGGGCTAACTGTTGTTAAAGCCGTTGTCCCCGGTTATCTTGACTTGAATGGGTTGCGTCATCGATTCAGGCAGCAGAAGGGTGATCGGCTTCTGGAGTTTAAGAAAGGACATGATATCGAAATTAACGCTGACCCGCACCCATTTTCATAAAGAAATTGTAAGGATGTGATAACCATGTATGTTACTAATGAGTATAGTCTTGCAATGGACTATCACGAAAATTCGAAGTTACTGACAGTTCACCAGTCTTTCGATCCTAAACCTCAGTACAAGATATACCCTAGCGCAAAGGCAATTCCTTTAACGCTTCATAGCCAAGAAACTCCAACGAGAAAAGATGATACCTTTCTGCATACTCTACTGTCACGTAGGAGCACTAGGTCTTTTTCACCGGAAAACGTAAATCTGGAGACATTGTCTTCCCTTTTGAGTCTGAGCTTTGGGTTTAGGTATGACACTGAAGACTCTAGCTACCCCTTACGCACATACGCCAGCGCAGGGGGGTGTTATCCGATTGAAGTGTATCCTGTAATCCTTCGTTCAGACGAAATGAAAAAAGGGATCTACCACTATAATGTTTACGACAATACGCTAGAGTATACCAAGGATAATTACTACATAGAAGATATCTGCACATTTTACAGCAATCAGGAAGAGGCTGTTCTGACAGATTATCCTTGTATGATTCTTTTTTCCATGGTTTTTGAAAGAACGATGCAGAAGTATGGCGAAAGAGGGTACAGGTTTATGTTGATTGACGCAGGGCACATGGGGCAGAACTTATACCTGACAGCTACATACTTAAACCTTGGAATCGTAGCTCTTGGTGCGGGTTCGATGAGCGATAACAGACTTGACGACGCACTAGGCTTAACACGCAACCAGGAGAGTGCTTTTTACGGTTTTGCCGTTGGTCATCCTCTGAGCCCTCGAGGTGGGAGTGATATGGCAGCAGGAGGACATAAATGAGAGCATCTTTGCCATGAAAATCATTACTCTGTGCAGAAAGTACTTGCTGCAACATAAACTTCAACTTTCGGTGTATATAGCTATTATCTTCTTGAGCACCGCTATATCCATCCTCTCTCCCTACATAATTGGTGTTTTTCTCGATAATCTCATCGCAGGTGCTGATTTGGGGGCTGTTTTGCATTTTTGCATCATATTCGGAGGATTAAGCCTTGTTAAGATTATTAAAGGCTATATCACCGCAGTAATGAACACTAAGATGCAAACAAAGATGAGTTATGACCTTAATATGGATGCTATTAAGCATATACAAGGATTGTCTTTATCTTATATAAACCGGAAGGATAGCGCATATTTAAGCCAGAGAATAGGCAGCGATTCAATGAGCTTGGTATCATTCTGTGTATCAGTACTGCAAAGCATAATATCCAACATCATATTGCTCATTGTGCCTTTAGTAATACTGCTGATTATGAATTGGTTTATAGCTGTGCTTATGATGGCTTTTCTAGTTTTGTATGCGATATTGTATTTTGCCTTCAAAATGCCGTTGTATAATGCAGGTTTTGCCTTCCGAGAATCACAGGCAAAATTCTTCTCCAAGCTATTTGAACAACTCAAATATACTAAGATAATCAAAGTAAACTCCATACAGGAGCAGATGAACAGGAGAGCAGATAAAAGCTTTGTAGATTTTAGAGGTACAGCCATACAAAATCAAAAAGTAAACTACTTATATTCGGGTCTGGATGGGTTTATTTCTACTATTGCCCAAATAATCTTATTTGTAGTAGGCGGAATACAGATACTTGCCGGAAACTTCACCATAGGCATGTTCACCATATTTGCCAGTTATTTCAACATGATGCTTGGAGCAAGCAGGTATTTTTTTGGTCTTGGTGCATCTTACCAAAATGTTTTAGTATCTTACGACAGAATTAGGGAGATTTTTGAGCAGAAACTGGAGAGCCGAGGAACGAAAGAAATTAAGAGTATTAACAAAATTGAACTCAAAGATGTTTGTTTTTCATATGCTTTGGAGAAAGATTCAGAAACTCGTGATAAAAGTGGAGTTGGCAGAAGAAAAAGTGGAAAAGTTATTAAAAATTTTAACGCCGAATTCACAAAAGGCAAAATATACGTCATAGCCGGAGTGAATGGCGCAGGCAAATCTACTATTGCTAGTCTTACAATGGGTCTGTTTGTTGACGAATACAACGGTACTATAGCATATGATGGAGTGGATATACGCGATATAAATATGGTAGCAGTAAGAAGGGATCTAGTAGGAGTCGCAGAGCAGGAGCCGTTACTAATCAATGATAGCATCAAGTATAATCTAGATTATATGGATGAAAAAAACTACAAGCTTTCTGCTTTGTATGAATGCATCGAAATATTGAATATGAAAGATTTCATATGTCAGCGCACCTTAGACTTCAAGATTAATGAAAAAAACACCAATACTTCAGGCGGAGAAAGGCAAAAAATATCTATTTTAAAAGTGTTACTCAAAAACCCCGATGTTATGATTTTTGATGAGCCGACATCGGCTCTGGACGCCGAAACCGCTAGAAGATTCGTAGAGCATTTACAAAGAATCAAACAAAACAAGATAATCATAATGATTAGTCACGATGAGGTTCTAAAAAAAAAGTGTGATGAAATTGTGTTCGTTTATATATAGACACATCCTACCACAAATTATACAACTAAAGATACCAATGGAATAATGAACAGGATTTAACCCTTATATCTTTCCTTAGCATTATGGCTTCCATTATACTGCAAATACAAGATAAAGGCGAATCTTGAGGATCGGTATCTTTGGGCATTTTGAGTATGGATAACAGACGCAATTGTGGAAAGAAATCTTTGTTTATATACACATTATCTGTGCTTAACCTACTATTTTCAGTTTATGCACAGATAACTATCTACGCTTGCTGTTACTTATTCACATTTCGTGTTCTGCTGTGTGATGGCTCAGTTTTTGGCTGAAATATTCCTCCGTTTTGACGGTGCTTTTCTTCTATATCACCCTTCCGCAATTGGCAAAAAAAATTGTTTTCACAACTCTTAATAATTAAGTGTTCTGTTTTTGGCACAGCGTGTTTGCCCCTGCTCGCGGGAGGCTGGGGATGGCTGTTCTCTTGTTTGTTCATCCTTTTTGCGGCGACAAGCTGCTAGTAGACACTGAACAATCATCCACGTCACGAGTATCACCAACGCGATACACGAAACTAAAATAATTTTTCGTAAGTTTCCGCGCCCGCCCTTCCCTCGGCTGGCTACGCCAGCCGGCCACACCCGATGCCGGAATAGTCGGCAGCTACTCCGTGCTAGGATGAGTATTCTCCCTTTGAGTATACATATCAATTATGCTAAGATGTTGTTGGCGTAAAGGTCGATGTTACATAGTGCTTTTAGCCTGTTGAACAGTCTGATTTGGCTCCCTTTCTTGCACCACACATTGTTACCGTGATGGTTGTTATTAATTGCAATCACAGAGTACGAGCAGGAGAATAATTATAGTCGAGGGAGCTGCGCCGTAAATTATTTCATGGAGGTTGTTGGTAATGGAAGTTGTTTACGAGCGTTGTTGTGGGTTAGACATACACAAGAAAAGTATCACTGCTTGTGTTATTGTCGGAAAAAAGAAGGAGATTCAGACTTTTGGAACGATGACAGATGATTTGCTGCAAATGACTGCGTTTCTCAAAGAGCGCAAAGTTCAGATGACGGCTATGGAGAGTACCGGTTCGTTCTGGAAGCCAATCTTCAATATCATGGAAGTGGAGGAGATACCGGCTATTTTAGTAAATGCGGCACACATTAAGAATGTTCCGGGTCGGAAGACAGATGTAAAGGATGCTGAATGGATAGCTGATTGTCTAAAGCATGGTTTACTGAGAGCAAGCTTTGTCAAACCGAGAGACCAACGGGAGTTATGCGAATTGATACGCTATCGTGGAAGTATGATAGAGGAGCGCTCAAGGGAAGTCAATCGTATGGGCAAGGTTTTGGAGGGTGCAAACATCAAATTAACGTCTGTTGCAAGCTCAGTTGACACAATATCCGGCATGAGTATGGTTAGATCTTTATGTGATGGGATTGATGACCCTGCTGTTTTAGCATCTTTGGCAAAAGGTTCAATGCGTTCCAAAGAAAGTGAATTAAAACGAGCGCTTAATGGTTTAGTTCGACCACATCAGCGAATGATTTTGAAGTCTATGCTAGACCATATTGATAACTTGAACGCATTAATATCAAAACTTGATTCAGAAATTGAAAATCGTATGAAGCAGGACGTAGAGCTAGTGGATGCTTTAGATGGAATAACTGGTGTTGGCAAGGTTTCTGCTCAGACTATCATAGCTGAGATTGGAACTGATATGAGCCGCTTTCCGAGTGCAGACCATTTGGCTTCGTGGGCTTGTATATGCCCAGGCAACAATGAGAGCGCCGGAAAGAAGAAAAGCGGTAAAACCAAAAAAGCAAATTCTACGTTAAAAAAAACTCTAGTCCAGTGCGGGAGAGCCGCAGCGAATAGCAAAGACACATATCTTAATGCCCAATACCGAAGGATTTCCGCAAGGCGAGGGGCAAAAAGGGCTGTTGTAGCTGTTGGTCACTCTATTCTAACGATATGCTATCATATGATAAAAAACAGGACGCAATACAATGAGCTTGGTGCTGACTTCTTCCAACAGCGCAGTAGGGAATCATTAATCAATCAAAATGTTAAACGTTTGGAAGCTTTAGGATTTAACGTTCGTTTGGAAGAAGCTGCATAAGTGCTTTATCTGTATAATTCATATTTGAAATTTTGCTCGTCATAGGGGGCTTACTTGTCTTGCATACTTAATGCGTGCGTTCTTTCCAAGCCCGATGCAAAGTTTCACAGGAGTTACAATATTCCAAAAATAATCCAATCCAAAAATAACACAGCCTAAAACGGCTTTTTTTATTGCAATACTTTTTAGCGAATGATACAATACCCACGGTGAAGTGTTTGACAGTGTTTGGCAGTGTAAAATAATTAGTGAAATGTTGAAGAGAGGTTAAGATATGAATGCAATGACGTACAAAGCATCAGGTAGAATAGCACCTGCATTTTTTCCGCTGTTTATACTCTTCATGATTATAGGTATTCCCCTCGTGAGCATGGCATATGTTTACATGATATTCTACATACCA
>Ga0136643_10012798_pt1 | contig 12519 bp, 6 predicted proteins | sample TergutLab28metaG_FD_96883 | JGI IMG/M metagenome (GOLD analysis project Ga0136643, IMG submission 96883) | Labiotermes labralis P1 segment gut microbial communities from Petit-Saut dam, French Guiana - Lab288 P1 (version 3) (version 3) | ecosystem: Host-associated > Arthropoda: Insects >...
CGTCCGGAGCCCGCCACTGACCACTAACCCCTATCTAGTGCCGCGGTCCTTGACGAGTAGAGCTAAACCTCTACCCACCCTCTGGGCCACACCGGGCCTGTGACGGGATCACTTTACCTTTACCTTTACTTTAGTTGCACTCTCTTTTGAAGTTTCAGGTACAGTCTAGTGGCACGTACTGCTGTGCATTGCTGAGACAAACGTCAGTACTTACCATCGAAAATTCAGGATTCAAAATCTACATAATCTAAACAAGCAGCGGTTATCAAAAAATTGGCTACGAGGCTGAGTTTTTTAATTTATATTTTACGTGTTGTAGTGTATATAAGACAATCTGCATTCACGTGTCACTGTTTATGTTAATGGAATCTGTCTTGGTTGTATTAAAGGCTGCATCTTGATTCTCGTGTCTCCGGACAACTGCTGTGACTCCTACCGTTCTGTCGAGGCGTCTGAAACACGAACACTCTAAGGACATTAGCAGGGCCCCAGTTATCACGTGCCTAAGACCACACGTAGGACTACAACACGATGCTATGAAAGCTGAAAGTGCGTTTCGGTGTTACTGAGGTAAATCTCGCCGTGTATTTTAATTCATGAACTTTAGCTTCCCACATTTCTCTAAATCCTCTCTCAGCACCGGTTCTTTATCTTTCCTTGTGCCCCGAATTATTATGTGAGCTTCAGATCTGCCGACTAGGAAGAGAAAGGTATGCTTGGAGCATTATTACTATAAGCATAATCTTCTGGTCTTTGCTGGGTCCAAGATTTCACTCTTTCTTTTTTTACCTTCTGTCTCTTGCCTGTTAACTTCAGTCTCATTTTTACTTATTTATGTGAATTAATATGGCTTAAACGCTAAGGGAAGATGCCACCGAACAGAATTCAGCATAGACATGAGATAATATTATTTTTTTGTAAAAATAAGGTTATTAGGTGGTGAATTGTGTAATATTATTCATGTTCCTTGCAGTAAGACTAGTCACCCTATATATTCCAACAACTGCGCTGTAATTAGATACAGTAATGTACAAACATATGATTAACCTCCCACATGTTTCGGCCTTTTTCGGCCATCGTATATCACCACGGATGAATGCACATTGTGTGCATTCATCCGTGGTGGTACAAACAGCTACAGGAAACACAGGACATGTCCTGAAAACAAATATGATTTCTGCAATAGATATTTGTTTGCAATTCAAATAATAAGTATTATGTTTTAATCCTATAATACATTTTTTAATGTTTTAACAATTTTAATAATTATATTTTAAATCTATTATCGCATATCTGTGACATAATTAGCCATTATTTTACTTTTCTTTGTTGAATATCTCCCTGAAGATTGCCGAAAAAGGCCACAACATGTACGAGTTTTACCACATTTTTGGTATATTATTGTATAAAATTACAGTGCAGTTTTTGGAATGTGCATAGTAACGTGAGTTGTATTTATCTGCTAAAGGCTATGATTGGTCTCGGAATTTCTTGAATTGATGTGCGTCTTTCAGCTTTCAAAAATAGCCTCCGATGAATGGCTTTAGTTCCATTTAAAGCTGACAGTTCTCTGAATGCTGTTGGCCTTTACATTGTTTCGTTATGTGCCAATGGCTCTTTCTCCTGGGGTAAAGCGGCCCAGAGCGTGAAACTGACCACCCGCATTAAGTGCTGAGTTTAAGAATTGCTGGAGCTATACCTCACTTCCCGCATATGCCTACGCGGCTAACACGGGAACAATTTTACTTCTACCTTTAGCTTTATAGAACTGAAACGAATTCTGGCAACATCATCTCTATGTGCTAGTTAATCTTTAAAAATCCAGTCCACGCGAACACAACACCCGAACACCTTACGTTGGTTTATTATTATGTGTCGACCATCAAGTACGTAAGGGAAAAGTTTGCTATTGAGGAGACCTCCCTCCCCTCCCCTCCCCGCCCCTCCCCTCCCCTCGCACAGTCAACCTGATAAAAAACATTAAATATTATTCCAAATAAAGGGATAATAAAAACATAAAGTTGTTTAATAAAATTTACAACAAACATCTGAAGTGTCATAATAATGACGTTAAAAGACGGTTATGTATATTTCACTTCTATTTGTGGGGATATAAAGCACGTAATTGTCATTACTGATGCCATCTCGATTGGCATTGTGATGGGATTACATGAGGTGTAAAGTTTTCTTATCATCTTTCGTACGTCACATTAACTCCCATGCATGAATATCGAAACCGACTGAACATCCTGCGTTGCTGATGGACGTGTGAGATGGTTACTGTTTGGGAACTGTTATGTGCTATCTTTTGTCAACAAGTATCAACACATATATTTTTTTTTGCGTAGTTGCACCGTGCATATTGATAGTATTAAGTCCTTTATTTGTCCAACTAATGCACACAAATTATTATAAAATTGTTAAACAGTTAAAATAATTTAAAATTACAATAGTTGCTCCAACATGTTTCGGTTTACATAAACCAATATCAGGGAGCTCTCAGCCTGTGTTTCGCTAATGTTACAATGTTGACTTCGGTTAGATATCGTTATTCAAATAACGATATATGTAACCGAAGTCAACATTGTAACTTTAGCGAAACACAGGCTGAGAGTTTCCTGATGTTGATTTATATAAACCGAAACATGTTGGAGCAACTATTATAATTTTAAATGATTTTAACTGTTTAACAATTTTATAATAATTTGTGTGCATTAGTTGGACAAATAATGGACTTAATACGTATAAATTTATTTGTACCACGCGCAAAATGTACAGTTTGCAACTACGCCACTGTGCGTACTGGTATGTTGCTTGTTCAGTCATTTGGATGACACTTTCGATTTTAGTTGCAAATTTTATTGAATACTTTCTGTTTTTATTCGTCCCGTAGTTGGAGTAATATTAAATAGATTTTATTATGGTTGATTTTGAAGGGAGGGGCTCTTCTGTTACACACTTTTCATTTATGTACTTTTATCTTCTACCTGATAATGGTCGAATGAAAGACCGAATCGTGTGGTAGAATATGTTAGAAGAAGAACGTGCAATGTTCGGGTGTTGTATTGTTGTGGGATGAATTGCTAATGTTTATAGAACTGAAACAGAATTTGAAGCTTGGGGATCTCGCCGTGATGTTGTTGAGAGTCTAGTCTTGTGACATAACACCGTACCGTCTGGTATTTATGTATCAGTGTGCCGAGGGGCTTACTGCCGCCAACTACTGGGTAATCCAAGAAGAGGGGTTGTAGCTAATGTTACAGTTTCGACCCGACCTACAAAAACACACCGCGTGGAAGTTGGAGCAAATTTGACAGTGGTCAGACGCCCCCCTCCTCCCCCCCCAGCCACCGGAAAACTAAAAACAGGAGAACCAATAAAACCACAACGGACTAACAACCAGGAGCCCAATCAGTGATCAACGGTCCCAGGAATTAGCACGCTAACACAAGTCACATACTTGACCCAAATATAGGTACAATAGTGTAATAGATATGTCACGTTATATGCACGGTACGAATCACAGCACACATTGTGAGCCATCTGGGATCCCAAATGCGCACAGCCGCATCGTAAAGAACTTCAAAGTTATAAGCTTAGCCTGACGATGACTTTTTAAGTCGAAACATGCCACTTTAACCTATGCTTTCATTATATAGTTGTGTTGACTAAAATATATACAATAAAGTGAATATACAGAACAAATTTGCCTACCGACATGTAACTAACATACATGTGTTTCTTGACATCTTTATAACGATCGAAATTTATTCACCAGTACAAAATTTGTAGAAGACGAAGGTAAAATTTCGTTTCATTACCTTTAAATATCCACACTTGATGGCTCTTTAGTAGTTCTGTACCTTTCAGTATTCGTTTGCTGTTTCAGACTGAAGTCTGTCACTGAGGGGCTTTTCAACAGTAGTATTTGCTGCACGGCCCATTAAGCGGTGCTTAAATTGCGTGTTAACGTATTGTCGGTAGTCCTTGCGTGCGAAGTGGGTGTTCTTGTTGATCAATTTGAGTGAAATTTAGGATTAAATTTAAAATTTATATACAGTCGATCCCGGTTATAACGACATCGATGAACACGACATCTCACCCATAGCATCAGGTATTCTGCGGTACCAATTAATTCCCCACTGTTAACCAAAACATTATACTCCAAGGATATAACAACACTCGTTTATAACAACACAAAATATTCAGCCCCTTCCATGATGTTGTAACCGAATTTGACTCTATTTTATTATACGAGATCATTAAAGAAATCCATTATAACCTAAGTGTGGTGAGGAATTATCAAAGAACTTTTCCATACTATAAACACGAAGTCTTTGGATGGTGATACCAAACAACGAAAAATAAATCTGCACTGACCGTGACACTGTATTTCCGATCCAAGAAACATTAAGTTTAACACAGGGTAGCACAGTTTGTAATTTATCTTCAGTATTTAACCAACTTGATGCACAAAATTTGTTTCACAGTAAGTTTTATTTCATGCCTCTACATATTTCGAGCACATGTGCTCATCATCAGGAGGTCAAAATTGCATTACACAGCCTCTGGTATCATCACACCTATAGGTGCTCGAAACATGTAGAGGCATGAAATAAAACTTATTGTGAACACATTTTGTAAGTACATCAAGTTGGTTAAATACTGAGATAAATATACTGAGATGCACGGTCAGCAAAACGTCAAAACAGTTTGTAGTGTTTCCTAGACTAACATTAGCAATTTATTCCAGAACTTGTTAGAAAATTAAAGCAGGGTCGTGCACCAGAGTTAAAATTCTGATTCCTATTTTCATGCTTACTATTTTTGAGTCCCAGTTAGGTTACTGTCTCGTGGCGTGTGGCCTGGGGGGAAGAGGGAGCAGATAATAGTAGTGTCAGGAGGGCAAACAGGTCACTTTATATATGGATACTCTTATCATAACGTTGCTGTATATTCTCTGGGAAATATATTGCTCTGCGGAACTTTGTTTTTGAGTTTACCTGGGGTAACACAGGAAGAACCATGATTTTTGTTCGTATTGTTCTTATCAACCCAACACACACTCAGCTTCTCTCTTTGCTATAGAACTATTATCAAACTGTTCCAAAGAACAACGGAGAAAAAAAATATGTCTCAGAGTGTGGACTTGACTACATTTTTTGCGCAGCCAAATACAACCGGTTCTTGTAAAATGTTCTGACTGTAGGAGATAACTGTATGTGTAATGCGGATAGTCAGTTGGTTTGCAGCCGCTTAACCGTTTGGTTCTGTGGGCCGAAATAGGATATGTCATACAGCCCGAGCCATACCTCTTCCTCCATCTGAAAATTACTTGTATGTAATGTGACATTTTGATTAGCATAATGTCGGAGGGATAATGTATCTTGTGTTACTTAGTCTTTTGTAAGACTGTAATATTTCCTGCTTCTCTTTCCTTCTTTTCGCCTCTCTTCATCTGTCTTCTCTTCTGTTCTCCTCTCGCAAGTTTCGTGACGTCACATTCAGCCGAAATATTTGGTTATGAACAGCAGGACGCCAGTGGATCCATTATCTGAGACAATGGCTTGTTCAAACAAAGGGATACGGTAACGAACACTCGTGCATGAGATGGACCAGCTTCAAACTCTTGCCAAGCCGATGGACAAACAAACTGTATTGCTGCTTTGTTTCACATTCCAGACTCTCCAGCGGATCTTGCGAGCCAATTAATATTATTAATCTCAACACTGGCTGGGAACGGCAAGTAGAATTTTGCTGTCATATTTCGGCCCATGAGAGCCTCTCACTTAACACTGCAACCTTCGGCGATTTTTCCTTGGCTTTGAAAAACTCTTTCTTTTTCGTTGTCTTTGGAAGAGTCCGCCACTGGCGTCTTTACCTTCCATGTTGCGTATTCTGCCACATTAACTTTGGACAATGAAGATACGCTAAGGAAACATTACTTTTTTACATGCGTCCATCTGTTGGGATAATGAAAGTCATCACTAATTACAAGCGAGTGTAGTTCCTGTACGTACAACGTCACAAACCTTTTTGTTAATTCACTGAAGATTGACATTCATCTAAATTACACACAAAACTTCAGTGCCGACCTCACAGAGAGTGGAGTCTCCATAAGACAGAGCAATAGACTAATATTGTTTAGTAAACTAAGCAGTATTTATTGTGCGAACAGACGAAACGTAAATGAACAGTGTTGGAAGTGCAAATTTTATGAATGCTACAGCAGGTGGTACGTATATTTACCAATTGGGTTTGAACGGTCAGTTAATTCTCAAGCAATTTATTCATTCATCCGAAGCCACACAGTGACAGACAGTCTTCGTTTAATTATCATTCTTTTGTATAGACGCAATTAATTTCGGTACAATTGCACTCTCAGTTTTTAATTCTCTAGCATCCTCTGCCTTAGAAACAAACTAATACTACCGAAACACAAATTAACAAAAACCGATGTTTCCTTTCATTGCCTGGAATTCAAAACAATTGGCTCCAATTCGTATTGCGTCATGCACGTAAACTTACGCTACATTTTAGTCAATAAATACCAGTAGAACGTCCGTTTACAATGTGATTGAGATTATTTTAGCATGACTGCGGGGTGTAGCAAGACAAATCTTTCGCGGTGTTTGTAGGAGAGGAGGTTACACTGTTAGGAATGTTTGTGAGAAAAGCTACTGACGATCGTAAAATTTTTGCTCTCCACAAGAAACTAGAATATTATTAGCCTGTGCGGCAGACCGGCTTAACCATTTATGTGGTGCGGGTAACGTAGGTAAAATTTGTTCCTCGTGAGGGTAACATGAGATTCAACACACCTAGTGAAGATTCACTATGTATAATTACATATACTGATGACAGTAGGAAACGTTTGTGGAAAAAAACCAATTTACAATTCAGGGTAGGGTGTTGCTATTGCTAGCATATTTTCACAAAATTAATTAGTGATGCAATGTGTGGCTCTGTAAATAAATAGCTAAAAATGCCACGTGTGCAACATGTTATCCGCGAGCTTCGGGTTGAGCGGGTCTACTATTGGGTAGTGAATATGGTAACGAGGAAGATATAGTAAGAAGTTGTACAGCTAACGTGGAACGAAGGAGCACTAACTGAGGCGGAGGTGGAAAGAGTGTAATGACCAATTAACTGACAAACATGGAATAAACTAAGGGCACAGGTTTTGAATTTGGCGAAAATTACATTAGCACTGAAATTCACTTACAGAGTTACACAGCACCCAGCAGATACATAAGACTGGTGCAGACAAAAGAAGAACAAGACAGACAGTGTATGTATAATGTAATTTTAAGGCGCGTTCGCATAACCATTTTGCACTGGTAAAAACGATAAGTATTAGATATTCTGAGTGTGTGTCTGTAGCCTTATTTATCCAGAATGAAAAGCTCATGCACCATATTATATTGTCATCTGTGGCCTGTCTTGCTGTACCATATTTCACCACATTATCTTATAAAAGGCACGATTTTCGGAAAAATATTATTGAATATAAGCGTGTTTTCATTTTCCCTACAAATTTGTCTGAAACAATACTCATTCTCAGAAGACCTCAACGAGGTCCTTGTAGCTATCCACAAGTACCTATTATACTTGTCAGATTTGAATCAAAGTCTCGAGAGATTTTCGAAATATCCTCAAATATCAAATATAATGAAAATATTTGTAGTGGGAGACTAGTTGTTCCATGCGGAGAGACGGCCAGACAGAAGGAGGGACAGACATGACAAAGCTAAGAGCCACTTTTTCCAATTTTTCGAATGCGCCTAAAAGTCAATGGAATGAAACTAGACAATTCAGAGGCCACGAAATCGGGTCCCTTGAATAGCGGCAGTGATGATGTGTGTCGAAAGTTTCTCCGTTCTACATTTGTATCTTCCTCTGCCATTAATTAGGCGTGTGGGACGGGTAGCTCAGTCGGTATAGCGACTGAGCTACGTCCTGGACGGTCCGGGATCGAATCCCGGTGAGGACGAGATTTTCCGCCCGTCCAGACCGGCCCTGGGGCCCACCCAGCCTCCTGTACAATGGGTACCGGGTCTTTCCAGGGGGTAGAGGCGGCCGGGGCGTGGGGCTGACCCCCACCCCATCTAGTGCCGAGGTCCTAGAAAGAGTAGAGCTATACCTCTACCCACCCTCTGGGCCACACCGGGCCTTTAACGGGATCACTTTATTAGTTAGGCGTGGTTATCACTGGTGGCATTATGTAAATACTATGGTGGACCTTGTACTTTGTCTGATGTAGGCTATCTCGGACATAAACTGCATTTCTGACTTGATTGTCATTTCCTGATCGAACAAAACGAAATATTATTAAGTGTTATAAAGGCTGTGTAGTTGGCCGCGGATCGAGGTCTTGTCACATATAACGCAGAGAGTAGACAGTTTTCGATCTAAATTTCGAACAGCAAATGAACCACTGTCACATCTCACCTAGATTCTTTACATGGAACATCGCCATTGGTGTATCAATCATAAAGATCTAAATAATCTCCAGTCACAATTTCTATATTTCTATAGTAAAACCAACTAGATGCATCATGCTAGCATGCAGACAGCAGTATGTTTGACATATGCCTGTTGCTGTATATACAATCTTGAACTCCTGTTGATGGACGGAAAGACCTTCCGAAACATGTAAATTGTCATTCCAAAATAAAATAAATTTGATACATTGGTGCATCTACTACGGCCCTGGGGTCGACTCAGCCTCTAACAGAAATGAGTACCAGGAGCATTTCCTGGGGGTAAAGGCGGCCGGTGCGTAAGGCTGAAAACCTTACCACCATCTTGTGCCATTGTCATGAAATCTGGGAACCTTAACCCCCTGGAACCCTCTGGGCCACTCCAGGCTTATAACGGGACTGCTTTACCTTTACATTGGTGCATCTAGTTGGTTTTACTATAGAAATATATTTCGATGCACGGCCCTAAGAACATCAAATCTCCAATCACAACTAATATACGTTTGCGGATATGTTTATTACCCCTTTAAACGACGAGTTAAATCCCATCAGTCCTTTACTAGCCTTATTCGGAGCTCACCATATTCTCCACGTTAATAGGATAAGGGTTCATCGGCTACTGGTTAGGCCCCAAGCATGGGCCCTCATCAGACCGTAATAATATAAGAAAATAGTTATTTTTAACACGTCTTAGGGGCTTTTTTCATTTTTTTTGGTACATAATGGTGCTATTTTTACCTTGAAATCTTGTCGAATGTTTTTAAGGTACCTTGATGTAAAAGTGGCAGTCTCCCGCTTAATGATTAGTAGTTTCTGTATGTATTCACTTTCTTGTATTATTAAGGCCTGATGATGGCCCAAGATTTGGGCCGAAACTAGTCGCCGCTTAATAAACATATTCATAAAATCGTGTTGATTGTGATTTTTTTTTATATCTTTAAAATCTAGAATAACAACTGATACACTGGTGAGCAGAATGACTACAAGAATGGAGGTTATACAGGGAGGGTGTGTGCTGGAGAAAGATGCATAACCGCTTGAGAAAGATGTGGAGGGGGTTGATCCGTGGGAGTTTTTTCCGTAGCCTTGTATAGATGTGACTGGGGAGTGGGATCACTAACAGGGATGTAACCCGTCGTGAGGGATTTGTCGTCCGACCCCAGCAGGGCGCTTCGTTTTCAACGTGCATTTTCATACCAGCTGAGTCGTATTCTACAGCGACTTGATTGACAGTTGCAAATGGCCGAACAAGATGGCCTCATAAACTAGTCGTGAGAACTGGGAGTACTATTCTGAAGTTTACTGATGGAGAATCGTGGATTGAGAAAATAATACATTTAGGCTGCTTATTGTATTTTTCTTTGCCCTTTCAACAACACTGACCTTTCCCAAGAAACAATAACTGAACTCAGTAATGATACTCTAACGCACAGCTTACCAGAAGGTTTCGTCTTAACTCGCAAGGCTCATATTCGTTAGAGATTAGATTACACTACTGTTATGGCCCCTGGCTAACCTACCTGATTTTTGTCCTTTGCTGTAACAGTGCCCTAAATAATACTGTCAGTTGGAGAGACCTTCAAATCGTAAGTGGGGTACCTTATCTGTGGACTGACCTCGCGGACAACACTTGTAAGTCCTGTCAAAAATATAAATGTCTGTCACTGCAAATGTTACCTTTTAGTGGTCACCACTTGTTATGTGTTCAGCTTAGAACAAGCTTACGTCAATTTTAAGCATAGCTGTAACCAATAGAACACAAGAGGCTGTTATATATTTCAGTCGAACTCCCAAGACGAAACTGATCTACAGTGCAATGTGTTTTAACTGGAATACATAGGTTACTGCTCACAGACATCTAAGCTTCCGACTTCCCTCTTCGCCACCGCTGCAAAGGTCACAGAGAATCTCATGAATCGACAACAGAAACAGGCCGAGAACTTACAGCTAGAGCCGTGCAAAAAAAAAAAATTGACATGCATATTTAAAATATTCGCATTTATCAACATTCAGCTTGAAATCATTAAATTTATACTGTCTTCAAACAGCCTCAAAAGTTAAGAATCAAGAATTGAACATTTGGGTGTACCAAAGAAAGGAATATATCGGAACTCTTACTATTCGTGAAAGTGCCAAATTGTTTAGGTAACTAATACAGACGTATATGATCTTCAAGTAAATGAGTCGTAGTGGACCGATAAGGCCCAACCTTAAATTAATCTGACTGAATTCAATTTGGACCTCAAATACAAAATATATTCTGCATTGATTGCTTTCCGAAGTTAAATAGGCTGTGGGAGATAAACGATCCTATCATAACACGTTAAATTTTTGAACTTTGTAATGAAAACACATACAGAATTCCAGGTTCCCCCACAGGTTGCAACAAGGCACGACTCCAACCAGCAGACTTCGATATGCATATCGCACATGCTACTCATATTTTCGTTGCTGTTACCATTACTTTTTGGAGAGAGGGATATGCACTGTGTTGTAGCTCCTTTCGAAAGAAACGTAATTGCAGTGGCCGTTCTTACTCTCTCAGTACAAATACATGAGTAACTTTACCAATCTCTGTTGTCTTGTTCAGAGTGAACATTCATTATGTGGAGCACTTCTTCGTTCGAGATTTGCAACACAATATACTTGTATCTTCAACCACTCCGTCCGTCACGCGCCATAGACACGAATTACCAACTCCGTCCTGGTTGAGCAATTAGCTTTCCTACTCCAAAATCAGGGGACTGGCAGTCATCATAAGGTTGTGCTTTTCTTTTGTCATTCCAGACAAACTCTGAAATATTTCCTTAAAACAGTCTACGTCCACCTAGCGCAGAATGTACAACATTAGGTGCAGGCCATATGGGAAACCTTGGAGCGGAAAGATCGATAGTGTCAGAATCGATGGTAAAATAATGGCTTTAAGGTTGCGTACTGAATTCATTGGGCCGATATTTTGCATCCCGTTGTGTTGGGGAATAAATTAATCAATAAAGATGACCGTCTAACACTGTAATTTTTAAACTGTGTTGCGGTTGGTCAGAAATCAGCTACATGTTTCGACAATTCAATAACATTTACTTTCTTGTAAAAATCAAAGCTTGAAGAAGACCACTTTTAGCTGATTGTTTACAAACCGCACTATGCATTAAGAAACACAGTTGTGTTAGACTACCATCTCTATTGCTAAATTCGTGTGGCTGAATATGGCGTCCTGTTAGCGCATGTGATGCAGGACCTCTGAGTGCTCTGAGAGATGAAATATGTTAAGTGGATTGAGTAGATCTTAACTTCTGAACAAGGATTCTGCCTCCTTCTGTGTGGAGTTACAGATGAGTCAACCTAATCTGTGGAGTTACGGATGATTCAAACTTCTGCGTGGAGTTACAGACGAGTCAACCTTCTGTGTGGAGTTACAGATGAGTCAAACTTCTCTGTGGAGTTACAGATGAGTCAACTTTCCGTGTGCAGTTACAGATGAGTCAACCTAATATGTGGAGTTATAGATGATTCAAACTTCTTCATGGAGTTACAAATGAGACAGCCTTCTGTGTAGAGTTACAGATGAGTCAACTTTCTGTGTGGAGTTACACATGAGTCAAACTTCTGCGTGGAGTTACAAATGAGACAGCCTTCTGCGTGGAGTTACAGATGAGTCAACCTTCTGTGTAGAGTTACAGATGAGTCAACTTTCTCTATGGAGTTACAGATGATTCAAACTTCTGCGTGGAGTTACAAATGAGACAGCCTTCTGTGTGGATTTACAGATGAGTCAACCTAATGAGTGAAGTTACAGATGATTCAAACTTCTGCGTGGAGTTACAAATGAGACAGCCTTCTGTGTATAGTTACAGATGAGTCAACTTTCTGTGTGGAGTTACAGATGATTCAAACTTCTGCGTGGAGTTACAAATGAGATAGCCTTCTGCGTGGAGTTACAGATGAGTCAACCTTCTGTGTAGAGTTACAGATGAGTCAACTTTCTCTATGGAGTTACAGATGATTCAAACTTCTGCGTGGAGTTACAAATGAGACA
>Ga0136643_10012801_pt1 | contig 12519 bp, 6 predicted proteins | sample TergutLab28metaG_FD_96883 | JGI IMG/M metagenome (GOLD analysis project Ga0136643, IMG submission 96883) | Labiotermes labralis P1 segment gut microbial communities from Petit-Saut dam, French Guiana - Lab288 P1 (version 3) (version 3) | ecosystem: Host-associated > Arthropoda: Insects >...
TAATTTTTTTCTGTGTTATCTAGTTGTAGTAATATTAATAAATTATTTTGCTGTTTCCATTTTGGGATTGGTTAAATATTTTGTTTCACACAAACACACATGCACACATATGCACGCACATTTCCTAAATGTTATTAACAGTACCTTTTTTTCGTTTTTACAAAGTGAGATCCTTAATTATAGTAATTGTGTATGATTTGTTTTACGTTCTTAAGACAATACTGAACTAATATTTGTATGCCCAGGTACTGAGACGTGGGAACGACTCCAGATTCAGGGTCCGAGACCCCAACCTCGGGCAGAGAGTGTGGCATTGGCAGTGTCAGAGCTGCTGCTGCAGAATTCCTTCTTGTATCAGAACCAGTTTTGTGACACAGCACTGGTGACGACATCAAGCGGGATCTCATCAGCAACTTCCCAGGGGCTCCGCAGCCATCGCTCTAGAGGAGGGGGTTCAGTGGATCGGTGCACAAACCTAAACCCCCGACATTCATCATACCATCCAAATAACCGAGTCTCACCATGCGAAAAAAAGTATGTTTTCAAACCTATGAATGGCAACTACATAGACGGCAGCTCCACAAATGGTAGCAGTATGACTCAAGAACTGGACTATGGAAACCGGCGATACTACAGTAGTCAACACAGTAGCGCAGTGGCCTCCACGCCTTCAGGACAAGCACAGGCTGCCAACAGCTTCCTGCGTGAGATCTCAAAACTGTCACAGATTAATCTGTCCAGGCTTAGTCACCATAAATGTAGTTACAGCGTTCTGAGCAATAGCAGTCATGATGATAGCACAGAAAGTCTGTTACACCAGCAGTGCTCTGGGGCTGAAGAGGGCAGGGACCAAGTGACCCCGAGTAAAAGCACAATGGTTAAGTCTCAAAGTGCCAACATCATATCTAGGAGAAGACAACAAGAACTTTGTACTGCAACTTCCCCTGGTGCCACAGATGAATTCCAAGGACCTGAAAGTGCAGTGATTGCACCTGTTATGAGACACCATATTGGCTGTTCTAAGGGTCTTCCAAATGCAAGAAAGAAAGTGTCTCTTACACCAGTAAATGACAATAAGTGTGGATCTCTACCAAGAGATCCTATTTCAGTACCTAACTTTGGAGCTATCTCATCACTCCCCACACCTGTCCTCACTCCAGTAGAAGTGACACGGCTCGTCTTTGTGGATACGGATGATGACGAGACTGAAGATGTGTTCACCTCACAGGACTCACACTCTAATGGAGGGCATACGGTACAGGTTCAACCTTTGCTACCATCTGCTGGAAATATCAGAGATTTCTCAGTAATCCACCAGCAGTTCCAGCCACGTCTTGGAGAGTGTGCAAACAGACGCAGCGACAGTTACAGTTCACACCTCCTAGTTGCAGAAGATGTGAGTACACCTGCTGCTTTCTATCAGAACATTGGGAAAGCAGGTGGGATACCTAAATCTGCATCAGTCAGGTTCCGTGGAGGCCAGCTTGTTACTGAATTGGAAGAAGCGTCGGATGAAACAGTGTCAACTTCAGACTATGCCAGTATTGAAACAGTAAATCGCATTGCATCTGCCAGCAATTATAGTGTGTGCAATAAACCAAGTCCTATCGATAACCAGTTCCTGCCATACCAACAAAATGAACAGTGTGGGTTGGGCAAATATGGGGGGAAAAACACTGGAAACATAAAGACACCTACCACAGATGTTCAGTTTGGTTTTTGTAATCCAAACTACATGGGACCTGACATACAGACCATTCTAGCAACAGCAGGTCAGAGGAAGTCTTGGCATGTTACTACTCCCACATCAAATGAAAATGACAGCAGTGCTCCAGCAAACAAACAACACTTCCAGACTTACGCTCAACTCCTCAACAGTCCACCAGACAGCGTGCTAGAGGACGCTAGTGGACGCAGCATAAGCAGGCAATTCTACCAGGATGAGCTCATGGAATTACAAAGCTTAGATTCTTCTTGTTCACAGCCTCCATCTCTAGCGACAACACCAGGGTGCCCAGCCACGAACAGAAGTAGCTGTGCAGAACGGGCACCACCCCAATACCTTGCTCTGCGCTCACCATGTAGTACAAATCCGATGGGCGTTGAGAAGCGGAAGAAGTCTAGGGCTAGCAGTGCAAGTCGTGCAGAGAAGCATGTGTTCGGACATAGCCAGGATCATGACGATGAGGAGGACGTAAGTTATTTCGGCACAGAACTTTCCGTCCCTCTTTACATGTTCGTGTTAGGAGGTAAGGAACAGGGTCAGGTGACTGTGTTCAAGAGGCCAGTGTCAGTATGGAAACTCCAGCTTGCACCTGACATATTCTGAGAAAAAAACCTTTCACTGTGCACTTGGTGGCAGCAGGTGTTCCGCCCCTTTAGACTTGTAAAAATACAAGCACCAGAAAAAAAACACCCCATGTGAAGAGAACTGAATTCTTGTTGTGAATGTTTCCAGTATTTACAGCTAACTATATGTCATAACATTTCAAAATAACAACTGTTATGCTAAACATTGTTTTGCTCCACAGTCCCTTCGTACGTTACACACCAACTTCTGCCAAAGCGGATCATGAAAAAGAAATTTGACTGACCTATAATTGTTTTAGTAATTGTGACTTTTTTCCAGTCCGTGTATGTACAACATATAAAGAAAATAGGCAGAATAAGTTCAAATAATGTATAATGGCTGTTTAATAGCTATGGTAGCATCAGGCTGGTGTTTTTTGAATCCGATTCCAAAAATTTCCAATGCTGTTCTTGATCGTGTGACTCAACTGTAATTTCTTAATCTGTGTGTTGTCTTCCATAAAGTTCTAGCTAATATACATTGCAGTACTTATGGGAAAGCAATCACATCATGGACAATGCCTTGTTACTCACGTATAATCTTGCCAGTATAGTTAATTTCCCAACACGAATCCAAAACAATTCAAGATCCATGATCGATAATATATTATTTTCTAGACTGAAATTCTATGAAATAACAGGCAAAGTCAATGCCTTCCTTAAATCCTACCTTAAGGATAGATATCAGTGATTGATAATATGTCATACAGAGCTGAACCATGATACATTTTCTTGTTGGGGAAAAGTAGAACATGGTTTTCCACAAGGTTCAATTGTAGGTCCTTTGTTCTTCCTTCTCTATGTAACTGACTCACTAATGATTATAAATAATAAATCCAAAACCATATTATTTGCAGATGATACCAGTTTAATAGTTAACAATCCTAACGCTATAGACTTTAAAAATGATATTTCTACAGTTCTTGAACACATAAATATATGGTTTTAGGGCAATTTACTATCTTTAAATTTTAATAAAACACATTTTATTCATTTCATAACTAAAGAAATTATTTTGTTAACAATTAACCTTGGTTACAGTAATAATCAAAATGCTCACGTTGCTAGTACAGAATTTCTTGGAATAGTTATCAAAAATTCATTGTCCTGGGAACTCCATGTGGAACAAATTACAGCCAAACTCAGTGCAGCTTGCTATGCAGTTAGATTGGTCAAGCAACATTCATCACACGATACACTGAATATGGTTTATTATTCGTATTTTCATTCTGTTATGTTATTTATGGGGGACCTCTTTACATAGTATCAAAATCTTTAAGACACATAAGAATGTAATTATAATTATTATGGGCCACAGAAATAGAGACTCTCGCAGAGATTTCCCATACCAAAAACCTGGCCAATAATACCAAACAATTTAAATCAGCATAAAAATTTCTTATATCCTAATTTCTTCTTGATGAATACTTTATTGTAAATAAAGAATGATGGCACATGGTTCATTTTCTTAATTGTTCCTTTTGAGCTAATTTACTCTTATTATTAATATTCAGGTTTGCACTGAAGGGTTTAATGAAATGACACACAATATTTGTCATGTATTTTCTCGGTTTTTATATGTTTATATTAGTTGATTTATATCTGTTGGCATTCATGTGTGTACAGTGGTATTATGTTCCATGATGTTATGGTCAGGCTTAGAACTATGTTCACTGACATCTATTGATCTTATTTTAACAAATTAACAAATTTGTATAATGTATTATATACCGTCAATACACAACAATATATCAGTACAGTGATATAATATATATAATTAGGTCACATTATGGCTACATGTTTTGATTGTAAACGGTCATCTTCAGGCCAATGAAGAACATTATTGCACCTCAACAAAGTTCTTCATTGGCCTGAAGATGACCGTTTATGATCGAAACATGTAGCTGTAATGTAACCTAATTGTATACATTATATCACTGTACTTATATACTGTTGTGTACTGACGGTATATAATACATTATACAAATTTGAAATATTTTTTGTTTATTGTGTTTACTTATTCCATATCCAATAGGGTTCTTTCATGGATTTATAGAATGCATGAGAAATAAATATTAAAAAATATATGTTGATACATGGTCATGCAATCTGTGTCATGCGTGCTTGCTGCAGTGGAGGTTATGTGTGATGTATGAAGTAAATTGCAAATATAGTCACCAACCAAAATGTAACTTGGTGCATGAGAATGTTATGGAATGTGATAGGTTATGTATCAAGACAACATGACATATCATGCCAGTCCAGTAATAATGTGTAGGTGTCTATGTACACTGAGCTGTAAGTACTACAACATTTGGCACATGTGATTTTTTTTCTGGTTGCTTGTCAATGTTCTGTGTGTCCGTTCATACATGTAAGTGGTGAGCATTGGTAAGGTGTGGAATTTATGATAATTTTGTGTTGCGTCCTATGATTAGATGCTGCTTAGTAAAGGGACTGGTGGGGTCTCACAAAAATGTCTTCATAATTAGTGGAACAACAGTATGGTCCTTACTATTGTACCTGCCTTTGTATGTTCCTGATGTGGCTTTTATAAGTATAAACTGATGAATTAACATATAGTGCCACAGGGAACCTGACTGAATTCTGATATTTCTTTTTTTATTTGATCTGCAAATGGCGAAGTCACACCAGATATTGGTGCTTGTTACCCTGGTGGTTAACAGTTTCGTGTTATGACATCACTTTTCACTCAAAAAAGAGCCTTAGATGCTGTTACAGTTAATAAAGTTCATGGTGAGATGGCTTCCACTGAACATAGTTTCACTCAAAGGGTTATAAGTGGTACAGTTTCCAAAGACCAAAGCTAAGTATGTCTATCAAGCTTTTTGGTACACCAACATGACTTGAGCAGCATACTGCTACACTGCCGAAACACAGAACTATCAGTCTGAGGACAGAACTGTGCTGTAACTCAATGAAACCCATTCCAAATTATGGTTATGGCCACAGCATTTGGTAGTGACACATTTAGATATAGATAAACATTATAGTGAACATTAACACTATTTTTAAATAACGTAAGATTAGTTTTAAGTGTAACAACTGTCGGCCCTTCTGATTATCGACTGATTTATACTTTCCATGAAAGTGCACCATGGATACGTTAGGTCATGTTTGCTGCATCATAGAAATTTATCTGCATGTAGAGGGTTACCTGTAGAATGTGTTCTATGTGTAAGTCAGGTACCTGGGCTTCCCTGCGTTTAAGGGTCTCAAGTAATAATGTCCAATCAGTGTAAAAGTTTCACACGTGAGTACTGTTGTCATTATGTCTTTTCTTATTTTTGCTATTGAATTGTAACCTTTTAAAGCTGAGTGATGAGTCAGGTTGTTCCTGCATGTAATGACGAGCGGCCCGACATCGACTAAGTTGTTGTAAGAACACGACAGTAACGTGGGTCTTGTCATTTAATGCAGGGCCACTGGGGTACACCATCAATTTAAATATTGATGTTTAAAAGGTTAATAATCGCTTGTGCCAACTCATGCTGTACGAAATGCAAACCAGAGTTAAGATCAGCACATTTTTCAAAGAAAATGTATGTTTTAATTTAGCTATGTCTTATTACATTTGTTTATTGTATGATAATGTTGTTACATTTTGTGCTTATGATGAACTTGACGCATCTAGAGTCACTGTATGACTGACTGGATTGAATAAATAATAAATAGTAATAATAATAATAATAATAATAATAAAGATATTTTATAAATTATATAGTAGGCTTCAAGTGTAAAATGCACATGTTCTAAGCACTTGGAGCGGTGGTTTGTAAACTTTATCAGTTATAAAGCATATGGAGCATCATGAAAAATTTATTTATGCTGGGAACGTGTCATATTTGGACAAAGTCAGATGAATGGCTAGTATATAAGGAATTTAAAGAATCATTCAGTACGAAGACAGAACAAAAAATTGCACATGAACATATAAGAATATATTACATTATAAATGTAGTAAACCTTGTACATGTTTCAGCCATTTTCAGGGAGGTGTTAGACAAAGGATATATTATAAATGCTTCAAAAACCAATGCACAAATATGTAATATTAAGTTTTAAAATGTATGGTTTAAAATATATGTTACAATACAAAATATATGTTATGATACAAAATGCAGGTAAAATTATTTGTGCAAATGTGAGTAACAATTATTCCATGTGCTATTGTATATTGTATCACCATTCCAGTAAAGCAGTGTTGTTGTGTTGACAGGCCTGTCTGTACAGTGAGTATGGAGAGGCTGAAACATGTACCAGTACATGTAGAAGGTTTACTGCGATTATAGTATAATACATAATACCAGCAAACCAAGAACCTTCAAACATGACACTAGCCACCAGACCCTATCGTGCCTCTAGTCAGAGCATACCACCACATATGGAAATTACATTACACAATAAGGCCCATATGTAGAGATCTCTACACCACGTGCATGCACAATATACATAGTAGGAACTTAAGTTCTCTTGAAGACAACCTGAAGATGGTGAGTAAAGGCCGAAACATGTAGATGTCTAGTATAGCCATTAAATACACCTTAATTGACAAAGTTGTGTTTGACTACATACCCTTTCAAATTTTCACACACACAACGGGGATGACACTTCCTAGATACATTCTCTGTTCTTATGCATTTGTTGGTTTTACCTTCATATCCAGTCACCTTAATGCATGGTCATGGATTATAGATAATTGAAACAAACGTGTAAGATTATAGAAATTTTATCCCTTAACTTAATTTTTTTACTGGAAATTTGGAAAATGTCACCAGTACTGGTTTTCAGCAATGGAGCATTTTGATCCATTGCACAAAACACCATAATATTGTGTGAGCATATCTTGCAAATCTTGCATTTGTGCTCCTCTTTCTCACCGCAAGTAAGAGTATTTCGGACATGCAGTGTGTGGTGCGGATAATTACACACAGACTGTCAATGAAGAACGGACTTCACTGATACACAATCTGATTTGCAGCGTCAGTCACTCTGTAAGTATCAGTTGGCACAAGTGACAGACTTTTCTTCCACTATTCAGTGGAAATAATGTTGGCGTTGTGTGTTATTATTTTTCTTTATGTGTTGTGTTTAAAATTGTTAATGTTTATTTGACCTCAAAGGTGTACTTTGATTAGATGGAATATAGGTAGACAGCTTTTTACCTTCACCTACATAATATTGTACTAATTGAATAATCAAAACAAGTAACCTACATTTCAAATGTTATTTCATATTCACAAGTACCACGACATATTTCAATCCTGCAGGAACATTTTAGAGGGTTTCACAAATACCACAACTACTGTACAGGGTGAGCATAAAGTCTTTCCCTGATTACAAACATGTTTTTTTACCATTACTTGAGTTAGTTTCTAAAGTTTTATGTCATGTGTTTATAGTAACATTTGAATTTTGGATGCAACATTTCCAAACAGGTGGATTGGGAGAGATGGTCCGACACCCTGGCCACCATGATCGCCAGATATCACCCCCCTTGGAAGTCAAGGGGGGTGATATCTGGTGGTATGTTAAGGACAAAATGTTTTTGACACCAGTTCCAGATATTACAAATTTGGAAGGCAAGAATAACAGACGCTTTTGCTACAATAACTGAAGACATGTTGGAGATCACGTGGAGAGAAATTGATTATCTAATTAGACGTTCTCTGTGCAACAAAAGCAGCAGATGTTAAAATGTACTAATGTGTTGTAAAAAAAAACTTCTTGAGTTACATTTTGAAAAAAAAAATATGTTTATATTCCATGTACAGTAGTTTTCTTGTAATAAATGTTTGTAATCAGGAAAAGACTTTATGCTCACCCTGTATTACAGTTTACATTATAATATTATTGCAATATGGGATACTGACATCATAAAATAGACCACACAAAATGAACCCCACTGCTGTCCATTTGAAACAGTCTATTCTTTTATTACATTAAGCACTAATTTTGTACTTTAATAAAAAAGAAATGCTTCCTAATATACTTGTAAGCTTCAAAACAGGAGTTATTGAAGAATTAGCAGTTAAATAAATGCACCATGAAACATGAATCCTAATGGCAGGTAAAAGTGTAGTTGTCCCTGAGCACATCCTTAAAGGTACACAAGGGGAGCAGAGGTATAGTTCCACTCATTCTTAACCTCAGTATTACATGTATGTGAGTGGAGAGCTTCACACCTCAGTGCTTTACTCAAAGCATAGCAAACCAGTTGGGTGTCAGGTCCACTCTGGGCATTTTAGAGAAGAGAAATGTCATGCTCCTGCAGGGAATAGAACTCCAGAACTTACAGACCATAGTCCAATTACTACAATGACTGAGGTGCCCTAGCTCTAACCCTACTGGAAAAGCATTGTCAAACAGACTTTGGATTCCACTGAAATATATTCTTACTATATTTTAGTTACTTGAGGGTCATTGTATTGACTAGCACTTTCTAGAATTTATGGATTATGAAGTCAGTGCAATAGTTGTGGAATATAGAAGACCCTGACAATGATCCTATGGGACCAGAATGTGTCAGGTAACTGTGGTGACAAAATGATAAATGAATTCTAATTGTAAGTCGCACTTACTTGTTTTGGTTATAGTCACACAGAGTTCATTTTGAAAATGACACGATACAATATTTGTCAGTCAGTGTTGAGAAATTGTTGTTGGGAGTGTATTTGTACAAAGGTGTGTTTGGTTTCTAATAAGCAGTTTTTATTGGCTGTGCATTACGCTTCTCTGCTTGGAGCCCAGAAATATAAGGCTAGTCAAGGTGACATTAATATTTAAACTGAACTGTCTTTATATAGATGCTGCTGTTGCTGAAAATTAGTCAACAGGATAAATGTAAAATTTTGATGAAACGTGGGTTGTGATTTGTTAGTATTATAGGCAGATGTCAGAACACAGGATGTGGTTTTACTGTGTGATAACTGCAAATCCACACAGGCAGAGGGAGAAGAAAGCAACTCACTTTAACCAAAACGGTGCAACTCCTGCTCTGAGTTTATGTATAATGATTATTCCTCATTTAACTACATCCACATAGCAGAGACTTTGAAAAGTTATAGATGCCCAGATAATCACAAGTTCTCCAGCTTTGAGAGAAATCAGGTGTTGGTTAACTCGAGCCTTCCATTCAAACCTGTCTTGAGCCAAATGATGACAGTCCACAGCATAACATTTGAGCCATCTGAGGATAGTGCACAGCATAACATGTGAGCCAACTGTAGACAGTCCACAGTGTAACGCTTGAACCAAATGAAGACAGTCCACAGTGCAACACGTGACCCAACTGAAGACAGTCCACAGTGCAACACTTGAGCCAACTGAAGACAGTCCACAATGCCACACTTGAGCCAAATGAAGACAGTAGACAATGTAACACTTCCAAGCAAGAGTTCATCACAATTAAAACAGCCTTAAGCTTCAACAGTACAAACAGCATGCATCTACAATATACTAAGAGATGTTAACACAGCATGTCATAACATAAAGTTTAACGCCTCAGTGCTGGCCTCTTTGAACTGTACTCAGTGAATGCAGTTTATGGTACCTCTAATTTCAAACTCCTTCATACAGGGCAGTAGGTGGAATTTACACCCTACCATCACCAAAAAGATATTTGAGGGGAGAATGAAGGAAACCACTTGGAAGACCTAGGCACAGATGGATGTATAATTTTAAAATTGATGTTAATGAAACAGAATTGCAAGGTGTGAACTGGATGCATCTGGCTCAGGATAGGAGCAAGTGGCAGGCTCTTGTAAACATTGTAATGCCTTCAGGTTCTATAAAATATGAGGAATTCCCCAATTAGATGAAGAGTTGTTAGCTTCTTGAGATGGACTTCGCTCTGCTGAGTTACTCACTCAGTCTGTCAATAACTGGCTACCATGACAGAGGAGTTCGTGATTATTTTTAAGTCCCGTCTGGCAAATTTCAGAATAGTGTCATGATTATGCCACAACTGTTTCCTTCCACATCCTTCCGTATTCATCATTCATGATTGATGCTATCCCTAACTCTTTGCAGGCTGACATCCCGATGCCTCATAAGGTAGACCATATGAAAAGTACCCCTCTGCACACAATTTTAAGGGCTCCATTCTTTGTTTTTGTGTAATCCTGTCCTCTAATTAAAAAAAGTGGGTTTCTTCTAATTGCTCCTAAGCCCAAATACTAAAGTTATTCATGAATTTGCATTGCATGCAACATGAATCGTATTGTTCATGTGCTGTCGGACCGCAGACCCCAGGTTTTCAGATTCATCATACCTTTAATTTCATAATCAATGTTCTCTGTTACAATAATTTATTGTAGTGATTAGAAAAACTTTGTGCATCCATATTTTTATACAGGGTGAGCAAGATGTCACTGTGCACCATTCGGAAATGGGATATATGTTAGCAGTGGAAGCCACAGTGAATGTGCATTGCTTACAGTTGCCAACAAGTACTGGAAGTGACCCACATGGGCATGTGACAGAGGTCACATATGCTGTAGGTGCACATGAAAGTCACAGTGAATGTATGGTACTTCCTGTCACAGTAGGCATTGCAAGTGACCCATATGGGCATGTGACAGAGGTCACATATGGTGTAGGTGCACATGGAAGTCACACGTATGGTACTTCTTGTCACAGTAGGCATTGCAAGTGACCCACATGGGCATGTGACAGAGGTCACATATGGTGTAGGTGGACATGGAAGTCACAGTGAATTTATGGTACTTCCTGTCACAGTAGGCATTGCAAGTGACCCATATGGGCATGTGACATAGGTCACATATGCCACCTGAGGTGTTTTTTGTGACTTCCCCATGCCCAGCACAGTGCAGCATCCTTCTTGTTCAGGTGCAATGGAACTTTTTTGCCCACTCTGTACACTAACCTAAAAGTATCATTCAGATTTTAGCATTCTTACCTCACATAATCTGCAGTGTCAAGTTGTGTCAGTGACTTGTTAGAATTAATTTTATGATGTAATGCCCCATTTATCTGTTAATGGATCCTGAACACTTGTTGTAAATATTGATTTACTTTAAAAATGGTAAATTGTGTGTTAAGGCCTTAGTCCAACCAGGAAAAAAACAAGCTTAAAAGCCTGTCAAGGACCCCCGCGAATTCAAAGATTTCGAAACGTAATAAAACCCCACCCCCCCCTCACAAGGCAAGGCACCAAAGGAAATTCATGCCATTCTGACAGAAACAGTAGCCTGTTTCCTTCCTGGTCGGGCTAAGGACTTATCAGCACCCCTGTAATATCCATATGCCACTTTTAAACTTTTAATACATTCTGTTACTCAACCCCCACCCCTTCTCAAAAATGAAATAGAGCTGTTATGTGGAGTATCACTTCTTATGTTTGCACTATGACTTCAAAAGCACAATGCACCCGCTATCTTCTGTATTTGGAAGACAAATAACAAGACAGTTCCTTTCAGCTGAGTCCTTTTGCAGTAACACACCCAACTCACATTTTTGGAACATCTTGTTTCAAATTCCAGTCGATTAAGAAAACACCAGGAATTATTCTGATGTTTTGCTGACCGTGCATCTCAGTATAATCTTTGTAATTAACCAACTTAATGCTGTTGTGCTCATCATCAGGAGGTCAAAATTGTATTATACAGCATCTGGTATCGTCACACACTGTAGGTGGCCGTCCGGTGCGCAGGTTGAGTCCTCTCTCAACCTGTGCACCGGACGGCCACCTACAGAGTGTGATGATACCAGATGCTGTATAATACAATTTTGACCTCCTGATGATAAGCACATAGTGCTCGAAAAATGTAGAGGCATATAATAAACTTATTATAAAACAAGATTTTGTGCATTAAGTTGGTTAATTACTAAGATTGCCAGGAATTATACCTGAATGTAAGCTACAACTGCATCTGCTTTACATTCTCATCCCTATTCATATGAATAAGAAGTCATACAAACAAGCATCAGTTCATTCATATACAGGGTGTCCCAGGAGGAATGTGCCAGACTTCGGGAGAGTGTTCCTTATGTTAAAGTATACCTATATAACCCAAAACACCTATATCCAAAGTTGAACGGTTACGGAGATAATAGCCAGAGAAGTTTGAAACTTTGACAGCTGTTACACACTTATTGATTACCAAATACATATTAAAACTGGCAGGA
>Ga0136643_10012803_pt1 | contig 12518 bp, 10 predicted proteins | sample TergutLab28metaG_FD_96883 | JGI IMG/M metagenome (GOLD analysis project Ga0136643, IMG submission 96883) | Labiotermes labralis P1 segment gut microbial communities from Petit-Saut dam, French Guiana - Lab288 P1 (version 3) (version 3) | ecosystem: Host-associated > Arthropoda: Insects >...
TGCAGTGAAAGCAAAAGCGACGCAACTCTTGAACAGCTTAACACAAGATGACCTGCAGCACTGCTTTCAACAGTGGAAATTTCGCATGGAGCGGTGTAGGGATCGGGGAAGGGACTACATTGAAGGGGATAACATTTCGATTGTCTAACTTTTTTTCAATAAAGGGTTAGAGCATGAATCCGGTTTCTTTATTGCCACACCTCGTATATATGATATAAATGTAACATTTTACTAACCAAACACAAATATTTGAATTATAGCTGATACGGAACGACGCTGTCTGTGACGTTAACAAGATATTCCCCAATTTTGCGGAATCCAAAAATAAAGTTTCTTCTTCCCAGACACCTGGCCATGGACCCCGTTCTGAAAATGTACCAGTATAGTTCACATGCATACCGTAAGAGTCATTCAATGTCATCGTCTTTCTTCCTATGCCTAGGCTTTTGAAGTTTTTCCGCCAGTTCAGGTGTCCTGATTGAAGAATTTAGAATTTTCTCGCCTCTGTCACGCATCCTTCGCAATAGACATTATGATTCCTAAAAATATGATCTTGATAGTTGCGAAGAAAGGAAGTAGTAGGCAAAAATATCTGCTGGACTCAAAACCCGAGGCTACACAAAAACCAACACAATTTTAGTGTTACAACAAAGCATGTAGAGCAATGACACGCAACTCTTTTGTCTCAGATGCGGATTTAATCTTACGGCCTTAGCTGCTTGGGATCCTTTGGCACATTTACATCTACATGTTCAGAATTCGGTAGCAGAGTGATACCGGTATTGGCTGTCTGAAAGGAAGGGCAAAGGATGAAATATCGTACAAACGCATCTACAATTTCCTCAATGGGTTAATGGACTAACAGGCTAATAGCTTGTCAAATTACGTCCATTTAGCTAGTCTGTGGACCTCCCACTAGTCAAGTTATTATATTAGTCAAGTGTTCTGAATTCCCAATTATTCCGTAAGAATAATTACTGCCTTACGTCCGGAGTGCTTGTTATTGTGCGAGCGGTTTTATTTGGGATTAAAACATTTTGTATAAAAATTTCAAATCTTTTGTATTCTGCATGGCGGTGCACCATGAATAAAGGCTATTGTTGTTTCTATTTATTAACACGTACCGGTTATTTACTCGTATTATTGTTTAATTTACATAGGCAAAGTTTGTTAACAGACAATAATTAATGGCTAGAAGTTATGATTTTAGTTGTAGATGGCTGAAAGTTTAAACATTAGATGGGTTTATTATTTGAAAAATCGTTTCACTAAATTAAATTTTCTCTACTAGCGTTCACCTATAATTTTCTATATTAACATATTTTAATGAGTGATGAAATATACCACAACACGGTCTCCTAACTCTGAGGGGATTTAGGAATATATTGAATACGCGGTCATGGGTAGCACACGGTCGATGCTTTTCGAAATTGTGTGTTGGAAGACACGGGACTTTTCACTGTAGAGCAACTGTAGATGTAGAATATGTTACGGTGTGTTATACAAGTAGAAATTAAAGAGAATTTTTGATGAAAAACCTGTAGCCATACAGCAAATACATCGACATAGACACATAGGGAGATGATTTTTAGAAAAAAATCGTATAAATGTGTGGACAGTATTATGTGCATGTGGTTATGGATAGTGACTATTAATGGTTGTGGAAATTAAAGTGAAGTTTTGGGTTCCATAAAGTTCTTGACGAACTGACAGACTAAGAGGTTCTCTGGTCTAATGATGTAGGTAGGATAATTTAGAATGCTGAAATGCAAGGCACGCTACATCACTCCGGGACAGACATCACCTTGCCAATCTTATTTCGTTTAGGTTGATTCATTGCAAATTATGTAGCCGGAAAATTGTTTTACCAATACTCAAAGAAAAAACGTTTATGGGTTTAAGAGTCCTTGTACTGTCTGCAGTGGAATAATTGCTTCAGTGACAATAGACCGAGCCCTCTTAGTTGCTGTATTAATATTCTGTTATGCCCTGTTTTCTTCCCCCATTCATCATAGCTGTAGCACAAAGTGATTACATTATTGCTGCTGTACCCAACACGCAATATTACTGCAGGGTTCTCACGGCGCCTAGCGGCTGATTTGTAAAACACTGGCTGAGGGATCGCGTCATTCTCATTTAAGCAACCCACCCCTCCCCTCCCAAAACACATAAATGTTTGGGCAGAGTGAAGCATAAATCGAGGACTAGTAATTATTCTATAATTTATTTCCTCGTTACACTGTATTTTTTTTTCTCCTTTCAGACACCCAATCATTTTTGGTTTTATGGTGTATTGACCATATCGGCGAAGACAAAATTAAAAGTATAAATTTTCAGACTGGGACATAAATATAAAATTTATCGTAGAATTCTGTATTCCAAATCCTTGTGAATTTTATTACATATTCAAATTTATACACCGGCAAGGCTTACATTTTAATATTTTATAGAATTAATCAGAAAATTTCACGAGAGAATCCCTGTGGAACACATACGCGTAGACAGGAAGATAACATCAAGCGTTGGCTTATGGGAAGACATCTTTGAATGTGGGCTAGATTGTTGTGTCTGAAGATAGGTTCAAATAGAAGACTGGTGAAAATTTCAGAGGAAATTCTGAGTCTCATAGAAGGCTTTGAATTTCTTTACTTTAGGTATGAGGCTGATAGGATTGTGTTGCTTGGAACTTCTCCTGTTAACAGTTAATCGTACCATTTGCCGACAGACGGCACGTGTTACACCATTTCCAAACTTGGTTACTACCTGCGGATTTTTTATTTAGTCAAAATTTGATACGTTCATTAAGTCACAAAATTTAAAAGCTGGGACTTAGGCAAATGATGAACTCGTCACAGTAAATGGTATTTACAGGCAAAACATTTAGGAGATCGCATCGATTTTTTTTAAGTCTTACTATTCAAAATAGTCTTTGATGTTAAGAGCGAACCCTCAAAATTTTGTCTGAATTTAATATTCTGTTTCAAATCTATGCAAGATTGATGCAGGCATGTTTCCTACAGTCCTTTGCTTTCGCGAATTTTAAAGACGGTCATTTTGCTTTCGTTTTGTTAAATATTTATGAACAACATAAAAAAACGAAAGTGAGCATATGGAATGCTTTACTTCTTTTACATCTGATTTGGGGTTTATAAATATAGAGGTGAGTTTTAAGGAATGTTGTACAAAGCGAATATTTTGAAAATTTTAGGATAGATAGTGGAAATATATATATATATCATATGGGCTCATGTGGATAATGGGTTGTTGGGACAGGAATGCGAAATGGGTTTATGGACAGAAGGAAATGTAAAGTGAAGAGGCCTGCAGTTCTAGACTGAACACAAAAATCTATTTTTCTTGAAGAATATAACAGATGAGTGGGTATACTGTTGGTAATTAATGGACGGTCAAGTAAAATTATATCTCTTTAGAAGACTAAACTCATCGTTAGGGAATACGATATGAGCTGTGTATCGGGAGGGTTTCCTGTGCTATGTAGATACAAATTGTGCTGTAGGGAGAAGCCATTTAAAAATGCTTTATGAATACCTTATAAGAATGGGACGAGGAGATCACATTTGCATGGACAGAAGTAGCTTCGTCATTAAAATAGCATCAGACATGGAAAATACCACAGCTGTAAAATGTATATTCATTAAAAGTTTTAAACTAACTTCTGTGTTGTTTAATATTTTCTAGCACACTCATTTACGGTGATTACTTTTGGATCGTGGGGTGGGAGGGCTGGTACTTATTTCACCTAAAATTAGAAGCTACTTTCTTGTAAACTCGTTACGGATCGAAGTATTTCAGTGTGAAAAAGAGGCGTTTGTCTTTATAATTGTAAATTTAAATGAAAGTAATTAAAGATGATTTTCTTCTCTTTTACAGCCAATTTGGGATATAAAAAAGAAAATAACTGTCAATTTAAAAAAAACCCCAGCCTGCAATAATTAGCCACTTAATTACTTTCAAATCAACACTTGTCTATATAAAACAATAAGAGTATAAATTTCCAACCAAAGTTGCGCTTTTCACATAAATGTCAGTCAGATAAAAATTTGCCTTCCAAAAATCTCTCTACTTACCCACGCGTGCTACATATCCCGCCCATTAGTCCTCTTCGATTTGTTTTCCTCAACAATATTTGGTTAAAAAACAATCATAAATACCGTCAAACTGTGTTGCCAATGACAGACTACATTAAAATTTTGATAATAATTTATCTAATTTGATTTTTAATTTTGCTTATAACAGACGTTAATACCAGACTGAACACAACGAATCCCAAATAAAGTGTGTATACGCGCATTAATATATTTTAGGACATACGATAACTTAGACACTTTAGCACATTAGCATAAACAGCATTGAATCAAAGGATTTACTTTTACAGTTACAATAATAAATGTTGCGGTAATTTGGTGTTCATTTTCCTTCAGTCACGACACGAAGTTTTGTAATTTTTACACTTGGGTCAGGGACCTTTTCAGGCATTTAGAAATCTCCTGTGTCACATTGGAGGGAAAAAGATTTTGTTGTAGGCTACTTCTTATGCTTAGATACTGCCTAAAGTAATGCAATTTACATGCAAATTTTACTATTTGATTTCACGGTCGTACGCAGAATTGTTCTCTAGAAACTTGCGAATTTCAGTGTTTTGTAACACATTGATAGCTGTATGTTCGGCTTATTGTTGGCGTTAAATAGTATGTGAATATTCATAGAAAGAATTTACATGTGCTTCAGGTTTCTTTTAAATAGCATCTAACTCTTGTTTACTTTCACGGGTATTTTTAATGGAAAATCGGCATGATTTTTGGAGATGACATCCGACTTTTAACTACAAAAGTGTCACCACCGTATAGAGGGTTAAATAATAGTATAAATGTAACGTATTTTTATGTCTGTGTTCATGGCAATAGATCCAATTTTATATCCAAATTACACACAAATTATAGAAAGGAATTTGGAATATGTTAGGTAGGATAACAACCACGTTTTTTAAAAAACCACATTTCCTTTCAGCCTCACTGACACTGAATTATTTAGTTTTGTCTCTTTCTTTGCAATGACGTGTGTGATGTTTATTTTCGCTGTACTTAAATTTTTTAATTGACACAAAAATTGTCACCCCAAAATGTTACTTTGTTTGTATCATTTCCGGGAAAGGATGAATTAATTGGGGGAGTGTTATACCGGACTTAACTGTCGAATGACGTAAGCTACTTGTCATTGATGTGTCACGGACTACATTATTTATTATCCGTTAAGAAAGAAAGAAAGACAGGAAGAAAGAGAGGGAGAAAGAAAGGAAGAAAGAAAGAAAGGAAGAAAGAAAGTGATACAAAGCAAAGGGTTTTAAGTTAAACAAATCAAGAACTTTGAAGCGATCAATTTTGGATCAAACGCTGTGTTTTTTACAAAATATAAAGTGGGAAATTCTGGCTCAAAGATATACGGAAGTGTAATGTATGAATTTCCAGACTGTTGTTATCGTATTTCTAAGTAGGGTAAAAGGTAAAGGTAAAGCAGTTCTATTACAGGCCTGGACAGGCCCAGAGAGTTCTTAGGAAGTTAAGTTTCCCAGATTTCGTGACAAAGGCACAGGATGGTGGTAGGTTGTCAGTCTTACGCACCGGCCGCCTTTACCCTCAGGAAATACTCCTGGTACTCATTTCTGTTAGAGGCTGAGTCGACCCCAGGGCCATAGTGCGATAGGAAGGATTTTATGACACCAGCTGGGATCGAATCAGCGACCTTCCGATTTGTAGCACAGCACCTTAACCACTGTGCTACCGTGGTCCCCTTCTAAGTAGAGTAATGTCTTGATTCTTAAGTGAAAGGATTGAGTAAACCGCAGTGGAAGGCCAGTCCGAATCGCCTTTATTCTGAGGCACTTTTACGAACTTCATAATATAAATCTTCCGCAGATGATCTTGTGACACAAAGAAAGTTCTGCAGACGTATCATGGTTGTCCAAAATCACCCCTTATTAAGCGGCCAGAATCGTTGACTAATAAATATAACCATGACCTTCAATGGCCAGTGATTAATCACACGGGGCATACTTATTTCTTTTAACAGGCACTAGATAAACTACGTTTCAATAAGCAGTTATGGATCACAGTGATTATGTTATGTTATGTTCACAGGCCTCCTCTTTTCACCATTTTCAGTCTATTTGATAAGACTTATTAAAATGTTTGGTAAAAGAAATACCGATTTTGTTCACGATTTTGTGTTTTTCTATGTATATTGTGTTGTTCTATGTATTGTTTGTGTCGATTGTGTTGTTCTTTGTATTGTTTGTGTGTAAATGTGTACTGTAGTAGTGCCACCAGGTGTCAACCCAATTGCAGTTTAAAAAAAATATATCACATATCCTATCATCTCCGCATTGAGGAATTGAGTCTCTGGCATTTTCGCATTTATGTTTTTAACTTTACAATATACGGGTCTCTGCCACTGTTTCCTTCATCAATACACACTCATATAAATTATCTTCCATATTTTCTCATTCCAAGTTATATTTATTATGGCCGACAAACGTGCATGTATTTCTTTCATAGTAAAACTTCACCCTGAATTGGCCACGAAAGCCCTGAGGGGCAGTAGAGGAATATCTCTACTCTTTCTTTAACCTCGGCACTAAATGGAGTTGGTGGTCAAAACCACGTCTCAGTCGTTTTACCCCCTGGAAAGAGAACGGTACCCATTTTATAGGGGGCTGGGTGGGTCCCAGAGTCGGTCTGGACGGGTGCGGAAAATCTCGCCCCCTCCGGGATTCGTTCCCCGGACCGTCCAGCCCGTAGCGAGTAGCTATACCGACTGAGCTAACGTCCCCTTATCTTTCATAGTAATTCATTCATTTAGTAGTTTGTCTTACGACAGGTCCAAAGCCTCTTCCAAAGCGAGCTCTCCACACAGGGCGATCTAGAACTTCCTCCTTCAAATTAGAGTATCCTCTCCGTTCCTTAAGGTCATCCAGTAGCTTCCTACGTTTTCTTCCTCGTCTTCCTGTCACTTCTATCCCTCTTTTATCTTTCCTTTAATAACCTGTTGTAGAAGGCAGTTTCTAAGCAAAATGTGACCAATCCAGTTAGCCTTCTGTTTACTTATTTCATGTAGGATATTCCTCTGCTCCTTGACTCCAAGTAATACTTCTTCATTTCCCACATGATCGGCCCAACCAATCTTTTCCATCCTTCTCCAGTACCGCATTTCAAAACTTTCCAGGTTTTTCTGATCTACTGTCCGAAGCGTCCAAGTTTCAGCACCATATAAAGCTATGCTCCAAACGCAGCACTTCACTAGCTTCTTCCTCAGTTCTAAGTCCAATGTGCCAGTAAATAGAGCCCTATTCTTGTTGAATGCAACTTTAGCCATAAAGTCCTACATTTAATTCCACATGTACATTTTTCATCATTTGTTAAAATGCTACCCAAATATTTAAAAGATTCCACATTCTTTAGTTGTGTTTTGTCTATCATAATTTTTACTGGGAATGGTTGTCTTGAAATTCTCATTACTTTTGTTTTTCCCATAGTACAAGAGAGTAAATGCAGGTTCTAATTTTTGGAACATTATAGCCGTCACTTCCTTCACAATGCATCATTCTTTAAAATTATAGTTTAAAAATAATTGCCTTTCTTTTACTATGTCTTAATTTTTAACTTCAATGTTTCGTCTCAAATTTCTGCTTATAGCACCAGTTTGTTAGGTATATTAATTCTTTGAAAAGTGACAGGAGTGACAGGCTTAAGAAACAGTGGAAGAGCAGATGAAAGAAATAGCTTGGGTTAAGTGAAGGGCACTTTATTTTATGTTGGGGCGGGGGGGGGGGCGGGGAAATGGAGAGAAAGATCTTCACATTTTGGAGAGTTACTTACCTTCGCCAGCTCCTCGTAGCAGTTAGATTAGAACAGAAATGAAGGCTTTGAAGTCGTAAGAGGAAGTGGCTTGAAATTAGGGCCGAAATATTTTCATTAAATTATTAATGTTAAAAATACATATTTGGAAAAATTTTAATATGTGTAGAAATACGGAGAATAATTTTATGAGTGTAAAACTAGAGGGTTGCATGTGTAGCATGCAGTGGCAACTTGGAGCTTGGGAAGCACCTAAGCATTTGCCTGAAGGCGTAAAACAATTCCAAGGAAAACTTTGCCGAGAAAGCCAGATACATCCCGAATTCCAGCGAGCAGTCCGACAAACAACAGTATAAATTCCAACAAGTTCTTCTAGTAGAGGTCATGTTCATTTGGTAATACGTTACATTTTCATTGCAGAGCTTTGATGGTGTTATTAGAATTTAAAAAAAAAAAAAATTTTTTTAATAGCGTATGTCTGCCGACATGGCGTGCAAGTTTAGGTTCTTTGCTGTGGCAGCATCAGAGGGTTGGCGATGTGTTCCGATTTAGCTTGGTGTTAACGTACGAACTGTCCTCCAGAGTAATGCTTGGTTGTACTGAAATGCAAGGGAATGGAAATACAATGTGACAGTAAGTTTCTTACCATACTGTACTTCCCGATATTCGACATAACGCTGCTTTGTTTGATCTTTTCAAGGATTTCCCTGCTTGTCCTTCTGATAAACACAGATTTAAGATTATTATGACTATAGAGTAATGGTAGAATGATAAATAACAGGGAAAAACCGAAATGCTCGAAGAAAAATCTGTCACCGTGCTAATTTATACATGACAATTCTCACATAGACCGGCCCTGTACCGAAAATGGGCCCTCCCGCTGCAGCATCCTGAAGACCAGCAGCCTGAAACATGGAAATGCCTTTGTGAAGATTGACGTTTATCTAAACTGCATGTAAATTTCATTTGCGGCTTCATAGATAACAAATTTCTTTCCAGTGTAAAGACAAACTATTTGGTGTTGTACAGGGAAATGATCGCTGTTTCTTGCGAGAATGATATGAAACATACACACACACACATACACACACATACAGACACACACACACACATACAGACACAGACACACAGGACAGACACACACACACAGGACAGACACACACACACAGACACAGACACACACACACAGGACAGACACACACACACAGGACAGACACACACACACAGACACAGACACACACACACACACACACACACACACATAAGGTAAATCATTCCCATTACACGTCCGAGGTGCCCAGAGAGTTCCAGGAATTTAAGGTTCCTAAATTACGTGACAATGACCCAGGATGGTAGTAAGATTGTCAGTCTTACGCACCGGCCGTTTTACCCCCAGGAAATACTTCTGGTATGTATTTTTCTTAGAGGTTCAGTCGACCCCAGGGCCATAGTGCGATCGGAAGAATTATGTCAATGAAAAATTCCAATGAAATCATCTGGAATCAAACCAGCGTCCTTCCGACTTGGAGCACAGCACCTTAACCACTTTACTACCGCGGTCCCCAACACACACACACACACGTATATATATATATATATATATATATATATATATAATATGGAGGGAAAAAATGGATATATATATGGGGTTTCAGTGGTCACTTTTGGGTGCTGTGATTTCTTCATTCTACAAAGAATTTAGGAAAAAGTCAGTTATTATATTTTCAGTACGTACTGTACATTCCCATCATTAATATGGGGCCAGCAAGTTGCTCCGAAACGTTACTATCTTTGTACAGAATTACGCGGCGTCACTCGCCAGAAAACTGTATTCGTAATATTCACATCCCCTCAATATGAAGGAATAAGGCAGGGTTTTCGAAAATCTGGTAGTCATCTAAAATTCTACGCTCCAGAATGGTGACATGAAAGAAGGTCGATAATGAGGACCCAAAAATACGATGCGACATCTTACAAAATTTAGTCGACCAGGCTACCTGGCGTCCCGGATTTGTGCACCCCTTTTATGACGACATATGAAGGCTTCTAAACCTAAGTTAATTTAATTACTGCCGGTGAACATTTGCTTGCGCACTGCTGCTTACTGAAGAAAATTCTGCGAATTTTGATTTGCTAGTAACGTGAAAATTGTAGCTCTACTAACAGACCGTAAAGGAGATTTCTAGGATGCAAAAGCCGAGCACTCTGGTAGAAATGTGCCAAAATGAAACTGTTTTACTCAGAATATGGAGACAGTAAGCTTCTAAAAAATATACGTAAATTTCTACCAGACTGCACGACGTCACATCACACAATACAGAAATCTTCTTAGTCAGTGCCGTGAGAACCTTACGTTCGATTTCTTGACCCTCGAAGATGGGACCGATATATTGTCCCGAAACGTCGGTAAGAAATTAGCACTATACGCTGCGTAATACCTCGGAAGAGCACAGATCGCAGGCCTGAAGTCATTCTTACATATGGTAAATCAGAATATTCCTAAGCCTTTCTAATAATAGGCAATACAATAACATACCATACCATGAATTAGATGATGACAGGACAGTACAGTAGAGCGCAAGGTAATACAAACAACTCCATTGCTGGAAAGTTTGCTTATATTCTTGATGTGAAGTTTCAACAGATTTATAGAGTCTGGAGTCGGATTAAACAATTGAGCACCGTTAAAAAGTGCGAGAGAGGTTCAGAATGTAAAGAGAGCAGAAATAAAAATATCAGAATTAATATGTTTCGTAACAACTGCAGGTCTATCGAGTATCTTCTGTATATAAAGAGATAAAAAATCGGACTACATTTGGAGAATACATTGCGCTTCAGTGTACTGTGAAAAGATGTAGAGATACATAACTTATATATATAAGAGATTATGAGTGTAGAGTAATGGTGGAAGGATAAATAACTGTATGTATTCCAGGTTTGTAATATTTTGTAATAATTTGGTAACCAGATTCAAGGCGGAATGGCGTGTTGGAATGTGACCTTTTGTTTTAATAGACTCCCTGAAGATGGCAGTCCGGTACCGAAACATGTAGAAGTTAATACCTACCACAAATTGTGTTTTATTATTTGTATTTTACGGCCTTTACTGAGTGTATTTGTTGGTTGATATATCGAAAGTAACAAAATGAACGGTATTGGTAACACAAAACACATTAATTTATTATAACTTTCCAATAAATGCACAATACATATTTACAATATCTGTTTCTTAAACCACTCCTACGTGTTTCGATGTTCATACATCATCAGCAGGGAGTCTTTTATTATGCCCGGCAAAGTTACAAAATTAATAAAATGAATACCTTTATAAAAATGATGGTTACAAAAAATCATTAGATTGCCTACATTGTAATAGACTTCCTGAGGATGATGTATAAACATCGAAACATGCAGCAGTGCTTTAAGAAACAGATATTGTACATATATATTTGGTATCTGTTGGAAGAATGTAATGAAATTCTACAAATTACACGGTAAATACATCATGACGAAGCACACAAATTTTAATGTTATTACCTGAAGGAAAGGGATAACTTGGGAGAAATAAGCGTGGATTGAAAACTGCGGTAAAACTGATGTTAATAAAATAATAAGTGCAACCGCGATCTGGATTCACTTACCTCGGGACAGGGACTAGAGGGGCACTTTTTATCACGACATTAATACGTATTTAAAGGTCCGTTAAAAGCGGGAAGTTTTTTGACCATCTGAGGGACTGTTAGCGTCTTTTGGAGGTGACTGCAACTTTTGTGTGTGATGTCATTAATAAAAACTTATTTTTGAATTGGACTGTTTCCATCCCGTTGTGAACCTGTAACAAATTTATTAAATTGAACCGTCTTTACACAACATACAAATAACAGCTGCAAATCTACAACTGCTTAATTAAGCAACATGTTTCGGCCAATGTAAAGCATGGGATCCCATCGGTATAACGAACGAATGTACCTTAATTAACACCATATTTTGTAAGCCTGATGATGGTCGAACAAGGTCGAAACTTGTTGCTTAATTAGATAGTTGTAGATTTGCAACTGTTATTTGTATGTTGTGTAAAGACGATTAAATTTAATAAAAAAAAATTATTTGCTTTACTCTTTATTATAAATTAAGAAAATTGCAACACCGCTAGCATTTCAGGTACAGTTTTTAAAAGAGGAAGCTGCCAGCGACCTACATGTTATGAGTAGCTCCTTCGCGATCGAAACAAGTTAAATATAATATAATGACAAATATTTTCATGAAATTAAAGCAAATCCTTTATTTTTATTATTACACCGTGCATGTTGTCGAGTTACTCAATTATTACACCAACAACTGCACATATATAAAATTTAAACATTAAAAATGCTCCGATATGTTTCTGTCCGAAGATCTTCATCAGGGAGCTATATAATCCTTGCTAAAGTCACACTAGAAATAGTAACAGATTAATTTCATTTTACATGTTGGGTGTTGTGGCAGCATGCCGTGTTGTGTAATGTTATGTTGCGAAGAGTGCCCTGCTATGGATGTGCATTCTGTGCTTCGTTGCGTGATACTCACGCAACGAAGCACAGAATGCACATCCATAGCAGGGCACTCTTCGCAACATAACATTACACAACACGGCATGCTGCCACAACA
>Ga0136643_10012805_pt1 | contig 12517 bp, 6 predicted proteins | sample TergutLab28metaG_FD_96883 | JGI IMG/M metagenome (GOLD analysis project Ga0136643, IMG submission 96883) | Labiotermes labralis P1 segment gut microbial communities from Petit-Saut dam, French Guiana - Lab288 P1 (version 3) (version 3) | ecosystem: Host-associated > Arthropoda: Insects >...
AGATTGGTTAGATATTCGTTAATGTTCTTCTGTTGGAATTGTGAAGCTCCCAACGCTTGGTTTACAGGTTCTTAGAAATTTTTACGTTTGTAAGTTTTAGTGTTGTAATTGTCGTGCAGTAGTGGGATGCAAAATGTCGTACGCACAGAAAAGCAGAATGCATTCTATGTACTTGTACTTAAATTCTATACGGGCTATGCTAAAATTACAGACATTAGGTAAATTTGAGTCAGAAGTGGCCAGAAACAACAATGGCTAGATAATATTTGGTACAGGAAATCCAAGAAATATTAAAGACATTCAGTCACTTCGATTACGTTCCACTGCCTGTTACGTGTTTCTTCAGGGCTGCACATCGGTGTTGGTGAACTTATCTTGTCACGCCATAACACTGATATCGCTATTTCACGTAACCGACGAATGGACACATTTGTTATTAACAATGTGTCAAGCTGCCGCGTAATATAATACACACTGCTCACTCAGCTTAATTTTACATCTGGTAACACATTTAATTTACCTTGCTGTTGAAATGTATCTATCATACTCCCGAAGATGGCCCTTAGAGGGCTAAAACGTGTTGGAGTGACACAGTGCTAATAAAGTGGTTTGTAATAAATGTGTGCGTTAGTCGGTTTTTTATGTGAAGTTGGGTGTTCGTGTTCAACAGTGTGATGTTTGTGTCGGACATTGTGGTGCTTGTTTCGAAAATTGTGATGCTCGTGTTGAACATTGTGGTGTTTGTGTTGAACAATACGGTGTTTGTGTTGAACATTGCGATGCTCATGTTGAACATTGTGATGTTTGTATTGAATATTGTGATGCTCCTGTTGAACAGTGTGATGCTCGTGTTGAACATTGTGGTGTCTGTGTTGAACAATATGGTGTTTGTGTTGAATAATATGGTGTTTGTGTTGAATAATATGGTGTTTGTGTTGAACATTGTTATGTTCGTGTTGAACATTGTTATGTTTGTATTGAACATTGTGATGTTTGTATTGAATATCGTGACGTTTGTGTTGAACACTGCGATGTTTGTGATGGACATTGTGATGCTCCTGTTGAACATTGTGATGCTCCTGTTGAACATTGTGATGCTCCTGTTGAACATTGTGATGCTCCTTTTGAACCTCGTGATGCTCCTGTTGAATATCATGATGCTGCTGTTGAATATTGTGTTGCTTGTTTTGAACATTGTAATATCTGTGTTGAAATTTATGATGCTCGCATTGAACATCGTGATGTTTCTGTTGAACATTGTGTTGCTCGTGTTTAATATACTCGCACCATTCAAACTTCAGTAGGGTTGCCACTGTTTAAAGAGCTTGTTGTGACTGTAGTAGAGCAATGTCGAAAATCGGCTATTCGATTCGTCATGTCCGCCCGCTCTTCCATCCGCCTTACTGTCCGCATTAAACAACATTGCTCCCACAGGTCGAATTTTCGAGACAGTCTATACCCGTACACTGATTACGTTATCCCGCTTCCACCTAACTTGTTACAGAAATGTGAACCAGTGTATTGTAACTTGGTCTATACACCCTAGATTGCACCCATCTCAAACCTCCCCGCCTTCCGCCCTTCTGAGGCATTTCTTCCCTACGCGATACTGCTTTAACTGGCTTTTAAAATTCCATGAGTCTTCGGCCTGAGGCACGACATGACCTCCATTTGTCACTCCCACTCCCCACTCCCACTACCTCACAGTTATGTATACAGCGTCGCTCGCCACATCTTTCTTGTTTTGATCTCCCGAAAGAATCCCAGTAAAAATGTCTAATATGGCAAATTGACGGCCAAATAGTGTTGGTGGTGGGAGAGATGTTGCGTGTTTTGAGTATTACGGAATGTTACCTCGAGCATTGAGTCGTCAGGAAGACTGTTCAACTGATCTTCACTCACTTCATATACCAAGATTTCCATCGTCACTCTTTTCCAGTTTCATTTTGCAATTTCAGATTCCTTTTCCAGTATTCTTAAACTCTTGTCACATGAATGTACACTGACGTTAGAAACACATCAAATCATTAATTGTTATAATGCCTGGGTATAAATCACCTTCAAATTATTCTTCATAATTCGTTTGCTTACCATTTAAAATATTTCCCTGCTTTAAAAATATATCCATTAGGATGAAACCAACAGCTAATCCTTCAAACACAACCTGCAAACTTAATACGGTTACGAAACATCTACATGTTTCGGCTGAAGCAAATAGCCACTTATTAAGAATACATGTTTTGTCAGACGGATTGGGTGTTAGTTTTATTCTGATACCGAAAACACAACGGGAGCATGCGTTACACATTTTGTTGAAAAATTAAAGAGAAACGCACTCAATAAACGAGTAGTTAATTAAGAATATTTTTCACGCCTGTACAGTCCTAGTGGGCCTAGATCTTTTCCATATCGTTACGCGATTACACTCGGACATACCGCACTCGGTACGTCTCCTTTGGTCGGGTGATCGGCTCGTCGCAGATAATCTCTACCTGACAAAACACAACACTCACAAGAGACAGACATCCATGCCCCCCTGCGGGATTCAACCCCGCAACCCAAGCAAGCGAGCAGCCATGGACCCACGTATCAGACCGCGAAGCCACTGGGTTCGACAATAGTTTTTTTTGTGCCTGTTCAGCCCCAAGTGGGCCAGGGCCTAATTTAGAACGCAAATATAACCAAATTTGATATTATTCAACATATTCCTGTGAATACCGCTTTTATTTAAGCAACACGACGTGAATTTACAACAGTAAGAACCATACGCTATCGTACACCGGCATGTCTTCTCCTCACGCACACACACAGCAATGTAAAGACATATCTCACTGCCTGAACATATTATCAGTAGCGCCGAATGGAGGTGAAAATCGAACTCCTCAAAGCAGATTTTGATGTTTGTTGGACCGTGCATCATTGTGATAACTGAAGAATAAATATCAACTAGATGCAACTTATTATTTTATTGTACTTGTTATAGGCTCAACAAGTTTCGGGCAATACTATGCCCATCATTAGGAGCTCGCGACTATAATTTTGATTACCATATTGGTCTTTTCGTTCTTGGTTTGCTGTAGGTTGGAGGTTAGGTGCGGTTAGGCCGGAGTAGTGTCCGGACTGCAGGCTAAAGCACGACTGCAATCGTGCTTTAGCCTGCAGTCCGGACACTACTCCGGCCTGACCGCACCCAACCTCCAACCTACAGCAAACCAAGAACGAAACGACCTATTTGGTAATCAAAATTATAGTCTTGAGCTTTTGATGATGGGCATAGTAGTACCCGAAACATGTTGAGCCTATAAGAAGTACAATAAAATAATAAGTGGCATCTAGTTGGTATCTATTCTCCAGTTCTCAAAGCAGATGTTAAAATTCGCAGTGCTCTCCTAAAGCCAGGAATTTGTTGCTCGCAAAGTAATCTGCGTTTGTGATGTAATGGAAACTTTCGTCTCAAATAAATTAATAATGATGGAGAGCGCAACCCGAGTAATGGCAGATGACGCTGAGATTGAATAACTGAGCAGCAATGAGTTACTCTAAGTCAGCGGTTCTTAACCTGGGGGTCCATGGATGGATGAATGGGGGTCCGTGAACTTGGATGGGAAAAAATAAAACTTTATTTTCTCTAATCTCTTACTGAGGTTAGCTTTTCATTTAGGAATTTATTTACGTAACAAAGTAATTTATGGCCTCTAGACTCCAGATATGTTTGTTAACTTCAATATATCTATTTCTATTTTACGCATATAAATACTTTTTTTTTCTGAGAAGGGATCCGTCAAATCTCGGCCGTGTTAGAGATTTTTCTTGCCTTTCTCAAGTTTATTCAAGAGAACGTCGATATTAGTTACGTGCAGTTAGCATGAGTGGTTAATTAAGTCTGCACCACTAACGTCTCTCTAATGAATGTTAATTAGTCACTTTTTACGTCGCGCAGTATAGTCCTTTAAAGTCTATTGTGACGCAGGAAGCGTTACTAGAAACAGTTTATTGTTTACTATTATTTATTTCTTATTATTATCATTTATTATTTATATATTATAGTCTCCTATGTTATGATCCTTTGCTGTCTCGTAGGTTTAACCACCACTGTAGAGGAAAATGTTGCCTTTTATGAAGAGTAATGAGTCTTCTGTATCGTGTGACCCTCATATAAATACTCCATTATACTTAGTTTTCAGACTGGTTCGGATTTTCCAACATGTCAGTGAAGCGCAACACAGGATTGCACTCAGCGGTTTCTGTCTCACCCTGTGACAGTCCATGATGGCCCAATGAAGCGAATTCTTTACGACATATTGACACTGTAAGGAATGTTCGACTCACACCGAAGTGTAACATTCTACAGTGTCTCAGAGACTGCCTGCGACATTCAACCGTTTAAAACCAAGCGGTAGCCAAATGCACAGTTTTACTGAAAATCAAGAAAGTGTATTTTGTCCATACAGTGTATTTATTTATTCCATATATCTCTCTAAATAAACATCGATTATCTCGCAAAGCAGCATTAACCAAATGGCCTTTAAGTGGACATGGAGTACGTTCCCTTGAGAAAACAGCAGAGGTTTTTGTTGTTTGTGAATAACTTACATGAATGAAAGGTACAATAAATATTCGGATAAATGTTTGTTATTATTATATGATGACCACAACTGTATAGATGTTGTATATTTGGTTTATTTAACACTACTACACATTTCGGCTACTCAAATCAGCCATTATCACGTACAACATGGACAGCCGAAACTTTTAGTGGTGTTAAATAAACCAAATATACAATATCTATATAGTTGTGTCTTCGTCGGATAATAAAAACAAACACTTTTTTTATAAATACACAACAGGACGATGTCACCTAAAAAAACTTTCAAACGTCGTACAATAGGATAGGCCTATTACTTGATCAAGTAACATCTTGCAAGTAGCCTACTTACAAATGCCGGTTCTTTGTTCTGTATCATTCTATTGTACCAGTGACAATGATTTCAGAACAATATGGCCTAATTACATTGTATGGAAATGCGTTTGGATCCTTTTCAAGACTGTCAGTAATTATCCTCACCCTTACTTCTGTAAAGGGTTAATTGACGCCATGAATTTAAATACTGATTTTCCTATCGAACAACACATGTCGGAGAGGATTATTTGCGAGGTTTAGGAACCGCTTAGAAAGAAGTCCTATTTGTTTGGTCCTGCTTTCCGCAGTTTAAGGACCGTAACATACCTTTCATTTCTTTAAGCCTTTGTCTCCCTTTCCGTTCATTTTGCTCTCCTTCGCATACGAATTGAAACCCTCCACCCACCACAACCTTACCTTCCTCAGAAATGCATTACGAATTCATGAAAACCCTTACACTACCCAGGCACCCCTCTCCCAACATCTCGTCTCCCAAGCGATTCAAAATTGATCTTAGAAGCTCACAGCAAAGAGGTAGCTAAAGATGTAAAACAAGAGGAGATGCAAATCACCATGAAGCAACGTTGCGAGACAAATGTGATAATGTTATAATGAAGGATGTGGATACTACATGAAACGTACGTTTTCTGATAACGAATACATCGCCTATGTTGAATATGAGCACATTCCGCCACTACGTTGTGTGTGTTCTGTAAGCTCCCGCACTCAGTGTCCAATCGTTCCACTAAGTGTAACAATAGCCACTGCACATCATTACATTTCTCAGGTGCGTAGGCAAAATTGGGAAAGGCGACTGTTAGCTTCGCTATGTCTGTTTCTGTCCGTCCACCTGCCAATCCTCATGCAGCCACTTTGCTCGTACTGCACGGGGTTTCACAAAATTTGATATTTGAGTATTTTTCGAAAATGTGTCGAAAAAATTTCAGTTTCATTAATATCTGACAAGAATAACAGACACTCTACATGAAGACCTGTGCGCATTTTTGATAATAACTCTCTGAAATATTATTAGAATGAGAAATGTTTCAGACAAAACTGTAGAGAAGATAATAACACGCATTTTATGTTCAGTAAGTTTTTTCGAAAATTGGTCTGTTCATTAGATCAAGTGGCAAAACATAGTAAAGCGAGACACAGGTCACAGATGACAAAAAAAAGGCGCATGCGCATTGCATGCTGGATAACTGAGTCTACACACACTCTCACTCAGAATATGTAACACCTACTGCTATCCATGGCAACAATATTTATGTTTATAGTACACTGCTTGTCTTGTTAGTGTCTTGAATTAAAATCTGAGAAGTTTAATGGGCAGTAATGCAGCGAAGAGTTGCAGATGGATGTGATACATGCTTGGGTACAAATCAGGTTTTATAAAAGTGAAAATCCTGCAGATATTTTGCAAGTGTGAATTGGGATCATGTGTGGCAGGATAAGCTAAGAAAGACACAAAACCTCTTGGCCTTTATTCTCGGACGTAGTTTATCTCAAGATCAAAAGCAATAATCAATGTGTTATATTTTCTTTTAAAAATTCAACGCCCAGTTTATAACGATGTGCCAAATACGAATAAGGTTCTCTGTTTTTTCTGAGCAACTGACCAACTTAATGCACAGATTCTTTTTTAATAATAAGTTTATTATATTCCTCAACATGTTTCGAGCACTGTTGTTCTCATCATCAGAAGGTCAAATTGTATTATAGAGCATCTGGTGTCATCACACTCTGTAGGTGGCTGTCCGGTGCACAGGTTGGGAGAGGACCTGTGCACCGGACGGCCTCCTACAGAGTTTGACGACGCCAGATGCTGTATAATACAATTTGACCTCCTGATGATGAGCACAACAGTGCTCGAAACATGTTGAGGAATATAATAAACTTATTATTAAACAAGAATTTATGCATTAAGTTGGTCAATTGCTAAGATTATACTGAGATGCACGGTCAGCAAAACATTAAAAAAAATCTACTTTTGTTGACAGAAACTTGCATTTTAATATGGAAATCATAAGAGAGGGACTGGATTCTACTTCATTTAGTTTTCACCACTTTCACTTGAAAAGTTTCTTTATGTTAGACAGAAATGGCATATTACATTGCAGACGCCGAGTCGTGGAAATGTACTTTATTTCCCTACAATACCGTAATACACAGGTCTTGTTCTCAGTATGTCTGGTTGTGCGGTACGCTGAAACAGCAAAAATGCAACCACAGGCATGTTCAAAACACGATCGAGTTTAAACATGTTTGATAGTAAAGAACTAGAAATATTATTTGTGTGCTGAAGTTTATTTGGTTACTTTATCCAGCGTGTTATTTACTCGGTACCCTTATCACAGTTTTTATTTTCTTTTAATTCTTTTTTATGTGAAAACATTTCTGAAGTTTTCTTCTCGTGTCTTATCCTTGCTACGTTTCGGCGCTCTTCTATTTTTATTGTGTTAACTGTCTGCAGCGCATTTCTTTATCCTCGTGTGTTTATCTACGGTGTTCTGTCTCTCTCTTTCTTTGCTTCATGATTGATGTCCCGGTTCCCCGGAGATTGGTGCATGGGGGCGTACAAGGGTCAATTTGTTTCTTTTTTTTTTTTTTTTTTTTTACCTCTTTCATTTTCAAAGATGGTAAAATAAGAAAAATGGGAAGCCCTTGGGCAACGCTGAGTTTATCTTCGGAGCACTGCGGGCGTGGTTCCTTAACCCGTTATGGAATTTACTAATCGTAAATTTGAGTACTCTGTCTTTATTTTGTGTGTCCTCCTCCCACTAGCATAGCCGTAATATTGCTCTGCTGTTCGACCGATGATGTTGAACTAAACATTTCAGTGCATTATCAATATTCTGCAGAACGTACCATTCATTTGTATTGATTTAGCCACAGCGTGTATGGTATTGCGTACTGGCGAGTGGTTACATTGCATTATATAGGATAACTACAATCGAAACACTTGTCCATTTCACGTATTGCTGTTACACAGGAAATTTACCAAAATACCACGAAAACCTGTCAAATCAAGGGGCCAGAGGGCTCGCGGAATTGACGTGGTCATTTGTTACACTTCAGAGCTGGATATTGTTTCCAATCGGACGTTACTGTAACGTCTAAAAGAGATTTTAACCTACCTCGTAATGTGCGTTGTACGCTTTCCACCAACGTATATTATTGGGACAAATTTCCTACAACTATGTGGTGGGGTGGGAAAACTGAGAGTTTGGGATAAAGCCAGTACGAATAGAATTTGAATAACCATTAAGAGAAGCAAGTGTAGGTGTTCTATATTTAACGGCAGTGCCAATTACTGTGACTAATTCTGAGGTGTGTCATCCCCGCTGTGTGTAGACGAGACTAATGGTGAGGTAAATATCAGTCACGAAACCACAACTAAGGTAGTGTGGATTTATGATGTTATTTACTAGCAAAAAATAACTACACGTTTCGGCCAATAGCGACCATCTTCAGGTTATTACAATTTTGCTCAAAGAGTATCATATATATGCCTATATTGCGAGGTGATGCTGAGATCTCATCATCGTTACGCGTTACAATCAGTTTATACTACCATAGTTGTGGTTTCGTGACTGATATTTACCTCATCATTAGTACTGTGACTATATTGCGTCGATGATGAATGAGTGAGTGAGTGAGTATGGAGCATTAATGGAGTGATACTGACAGGAGACTAGCCAAGTACTCGCAGGAAAACCCGTCCCAGTGCCCCTTTGTTCACCACACATCCACATGGCCTGACCTGGCACTGAACCCGCTCCAGCGCTGTTATAGGCTAGCAAACTAATGGCATGAGCCAATGAAGAGAAGAGCGAGCAACCCACCGGAGCGAGAAATTTACTTATATAAAGCAAGCTTTCCGCAGTAAAATTACCCTAATTAAAGGCTGTTGGTTAAGTATCTGAAATACCCGTTCAAATGCTTCGGCTATTATGCACACCCTCTCCCTCCCCAACCAATTATCCGTTCCATTTACGTTATGTCTTAACTTTCAGTGTCGTCTCTTACTATGCCTTTTGGGTCTATGAAAAGACGAAATTTAATAAATATTAAACTCGAAATTCAATTAAATCGTTTCCTTGAAGTTTTCAGCAATTTTTTGAACTGTTGGTACGACAATGTGAATGGTGTTCTTTTGTACAGAGACACTGCAGTCGAAAGAAAAAGAAACATTCCAGACTGACGGAGCTGAGATCATACGGCAGTAAGAAATCAATAATAATATGAACGAGTTCTGCTCTGTCTAGTTTATCAGAAACACAATGAAAACAGTGCTACAGGCAGAAAGAAATACAATCCACCAGCATTGATGATGTTGAAGCTTGAGGGATTCGAGCTGAACCTTCATGGTTCATGTCCCTTCAACTGCTCGATCAACACGGGTGACATTTCTGTATTTTTATCTCCAGAGAGGCGAATATTAAAAGCTGATGCCTACAAAGTGATGAACTTCGCTTTCCATAAAACAGTGAATTCCTAGGTCAAATAATAAGTTTGCAATACTCAAGGAAGTTTATGTACTGCGGAATTAATTACTTTTACTGATAATAGGTTGTGAACGTGTGAAGTAATCTGAGTCAGCTCAGAAATGTACCTACTGAAAATTTTTAATTATTTATAGTGTATATCCTTCAAAATCTCTTACCATAAGATTAGCCACTTTGCTGTTTTAATTTAATAACAACAGAGTCTCTTAAACCATGTCAGTAGATCCACCGAACGGCCTTCTAAATGGGGTTTTATAGCTCGTTGACCGGAAGTGAGCAGCCCATCGAGGAGGTGAACATCCTTCCGTCCACTGAAGCAAATTATAAACTATCACAGTACATATGAATTTAGTATATCATGTTTATTTCCTTTATCGGCTTCTTCTACGTTTCTCAACTTGTCAGTAGTTTTTTTTTTAATTGAAATTATAGTAGTCTGAGATTGAGATGCCTGAGTGTAGATCAGGGAGAGAATGTGGTCAGTGCGTAAGGTATCAGTCGAGGATTGGTGGGATTGATTGAATTTCGATTTATTCACGCTTTTATTCGTCATTCTCTCATTACTCATACTTATGCGAAAAGAATATCTCGAATTTGAACTTAATTTTTCTTATTTTTAATACTGTCCTGTAGATATATGAATTCCACTCTAAATTTTGTTACGGAATTTTGATTCAAAATTACTTGAAGTTGCAAACACATGCAGTCGGCCTTTTGTAAAAGCGATATTCCTTTTTTCACGCCCGTCACACAAGAAATAACGACGTATTCGATCTCACGAAATGGACATACAGTAGCCTTGAAAAAATGTGCGACCAATAATAAGAGGGTAAGGATAGTGGAGAGATGGGAATCTGTAAGAAAGTAATAGACTTGTTGAAAAATTGGCCGAAGAGATTCGAATTATTTCCTGCTTTTGCATCTCTGCATTTGTGGCCGTTTTATCTAGGTCGATCTTCAGTAATGATAGCAGCGGCACGCCTGGCGCATTTCCTTTGATGATTCTAAGGATAACTCGAAGACACGCTCGACCCAATGTTCCCCATGCATCAAGATTCATCGAATTAGCTACCAAAATGCTTTGTGTTGTACATGTCGCTGATGGCTGCAGGGTGCAAGCGCCATTGCCACCTTCACAAATCAATTTTTCGTTTCCAAATGAGAGTATGCATTAGAGACCGTCTCTGTTCACATTCACAGATGGTATCTTTCATCCAGTTTGACAAATTCAGCTAGCTGACTACCATCGACATAAGTATAAAACCTAAGGTGTGAGACAGTGCAGCAAAGTGTCTCAAAGCTCTGGGATAGTTTAGAAGGTAAGGTGCAAAAAATGGAACGTGGCTGGAATTTCGATTCTGACCAAGAACAAGAATTTTATTCCGCACCACGTAAAGGTAGCAAAAGGATCCACCGAACGGCCTTCTAAATGGGGTTTGAGATCTCGTTGACCGGAAGTAAGGCAGTCCATCGAGGAGGTGAACATCCTTCCGTCCACTGAAGCAAATTATAAACCCTCACAGCACATTTGAATTTAGTATATCATGTTTAATTCCTTTATGGGCTTCTTCTACTTTTCTCTATCCTGAAGACCGTTATCTTCATACGAAATTTAAGTGTACTATGATATCTAGAACTTACTTGGAGTGTAATTAGTGTACTTACTTACTTACACCATGGAGTAGTGTCATCCTTGAGAAGATAACAGGTTCTCAGCGAGTCAAGAAATTCCCCGCATTTTATGGAACCCAAAGGTCCATTGCAGCACTTACAAGTGCCCTCCAGCTGTCCCTATCCTGAACCGATCAATCCAGTACCCCCCCCCCCAACCCGCTTCCTGATTATTCATCTTAATATTATCCTCCCATCTGTAATTAGTAGACTACACGGTTTAAAATGAAGTGCTTTGATATGCTTCGATTTAGTATACAGGTTAAAAGTACACGGTCCATCACATCCACAATACAGCTACTCGTATATGAGATATTGGGGCACAACGAACATCTTTATATTTTTGTGATTGTTCTTTCGAAAGTTTTAGTGACTTTCGTGTAAATAACTTCATACTGCAGAGCCATTCTTAAAAGTCTGATATATTCTGGGTTGGTTGCAATAATACCCGTCTTCGTGGAACACCACTGGACCTTGTACTGAATTTTTCAACTAATTTTATTCTTGTGCACCCTGTTTGTCTACCATATATTTTAATATTTCTCTTTAATTTATGTTTGTGTACCCTTTCCTTCAGTCTTGTAGACCACAACTCTCTATGCACTTTTAGGCGCGTCCGCAATATTGCGAAAGGCGACTGTCCATCCGCATGGAACAACAAGGCTCCCACTGGACGGATTTTTATGAAATTGGATATTGGACGATTTTTCGAAAATCTGTCGAGAAAATTCAATTTTCATTAAAATCGGTCAAGAATAAAGGGTACTTTACGTGAAGGCCAATAGACATTTTTTATCATGTCCCACTCATTTCTTCTTCGAATAAGAAATGTTTCAGGCGAATTTTTTAGAGAAATCAAAACACATTTTGTGTTCAATAACTTTTTCGAAAATCTTGCCTTTATGAGATAATGTGGAAAAAATCATGTATACTGGTGCAGGCCACAGGTGACATTATGGCCCATACGCATTGCATGCTGCATACCTAAGGTTACAAATACACACACTAAATTTGTGTAATACTTATGCGTTTCCACTACAACAACGCCTGGATTCAATATTTCGTTATATGTACATTGCCTGTATTCATTTTCTCCAAGTGCGTCACATGATCTGCTTATGTCAGCCTTCGCCGTATTCATCTTTTACCTAACGCGAAATTAGTACGTCATATAAAAGCCATGGCATCAGTTCTCCCTTCCAAGACTAGGATTAGAACGACTGCAGTGAGAGCAGAATGGGGGTACTGTACTGCACTCAGGGGCACCATGCATGGTATCTGGACCTCAGCCCATTTAGTTTTCCCGTCGGCGTGACCGTAGGATCACGGATGTTGCAGAAGGGGGGGGGGGAGGGAGGGGGACAAATGGAGAGGGCTTTAAAAATGCAAGAGGACAGTGGAATGGTGTAAGCTTCTGTATAAGGGTCGAAGTGAT
>Ga0136643_10012808_pt1 | contig 12515 bp, 8 predicted proteins | sample TergutLab28metaG_FD_96883 | JGI IMG/M metagenome (GOLD analysis project Ga0136643, IMG submission 96883) | Labiotermes labralis P1 segment gut microbial communities from Petit-Saut dam, French Guiana - Lab288 P1 (version 3) (version 3) | ecosystem: Host-associated > Arthropoda: Insects >...
CCCCTTTTCCCCCCCCCCCCATGAAAATAGCATCTGGTACTCATTAAATAGGTGGCTGCAGGGTGGGGACAGAGGACCCACACGTTTTATGAAGAAAACAGCCTGCAGACTGGTCCTTGGGCCTACACACAGCCCGCTGTTGAACCCTTTCAAGACGAAACTGTCGGCGTTATAAGGATTTATTTCTAACTGCTCAGTAAAAACACTCCGTCTCGTTTATCAAAAACGGATATTTAATGCTGTGTAGGGAAATAATCGATGTTTATTCTGAGATCCACTCTAGGTATATAAACACGCTCTGTTGTGTGGGCGGAATATTATTTTCAACCCCGATGTTCAGTCAAGTAACCACTAAGCGTTAGAGACACCAGAAGTACATGCAACTTCACATTGTATTTTGGAGACTCTCTCTGGAGTCATCCTCTTTACAGACCGAGATAGATGTGGGAAGGTAGCGTACCGTAATGAGAATGATTACGATGACTGGGGATGGAAGTAGGCCTATAGACCTATGTCCAGCTGTCTCAGGATCATGTCCAGTGGTAGGCTTTGGCATTAACATTCCTCTCAGTAGGCGTTACGAGTTATTCCCAGCACATTTTAATCCCTATCGCGTACTCGCGAAAACCGAATATTATCTTCGTCACTTCTGTCCCTCCGTCTGTCCGTATCTGTCTGTGCGCTGTGTCAGTTCGGCCCCCAGTGGACGGATTTTCGTGAAATTTGATATTACTTTATATTAAATTCTATAGAGAAACTCGAAATTTGCACGAAGACCTATAATCGCCATACGAGCGCTTTCTTGGGTAAATTGGTATCAGACGCGTTAGTATAGCCAAGAAGGTATAAACATTACGCGAACGCGCCACGTTGTTACTTTATACGTGCATTGCCAGTCTTGTTGTACCAGGAAGTGTTTTCATGCACACGCTGCATGTAATGCGGTGAAGTACTTTGCCTTGTTGTCCATTTACGTCTGAACAAGTCTGTTCGAGAAACTTAAATAGATTCAGAGATAATATATAACGTCATACTCCCCCGTATTACAGCCAACTGGTTTCTTGCTGCTTTGTATTATTAGGGAACGTAACGTTTGGGCTTTCGAAACGTGCGATTGTGTTGGCCCCTCCCCTGTCTTTGCTTTATCTTTCTTCCTACACACATACATTTCTACACTGTTTCTTCGCTAGTACGCAAAAAATAACCAAATTTCGTATTCCCTAATTCCCGTCTACAAAACCGGTTATTCTGCCACGTTTCTGGTGATTTGATCCGTTTTCTTCATTCTAGCAGGAATCTTGCCATTTTTGTTACATCTGTCACCAGTTACTTTCTTAAGCAATGGGAATTCAACGAAATGTGAAACTAACATCATGGTACTAACAAACACTTTCCCAGTTTCTTAATCCCTTACCGTAAGCAAATATTATTTTCCAGGGCAAAGCGGCTGTACTGAAGTACTGTGCATGTGTGTGTGTGTGTGTGTGTGTGTGTGTTTGTTTGTTTGTTTCTTTGTTTGTTTGTTCCTTACACATATATTGTCGTGAAGCTGCATAAATGTAAGTACTGAGATAACTGGCAGGATACACAACCGCGTGGTTATAAATATGGCGAGCAACCGACACGAGACGAGAACTGAACGTATCAAAACTTTTTATGGCTATTGACAGGTGTGTAAGGTTAACGGTAGAGCGATCTAAGGCCCATTCTTAAATTTAAAGACAGAAGAGTCTGAATGACCTAATCCCTGGTAGTGTAGTTGTGTATTGTGCTGTGTTCATTATTATTATTATTGTTGTTGTTGTTGTTGTTGTTGTTGCAATGATGGTGTAAGGTATTGTCAAACGTTTTAAATGCCTGTGAAGGTGTTGGTACCTTTTTTGCACTTTTTATGGGTTGCCTCTTCGAAAAGTAAATTTTTGGTGCCAGTGGGTGTTGTTTTTCTGTATTTCGCTCTGCGAAGTCCTGAACGGTTGTAGGTTTCACTGTGTCAGAGGTACACTCTGCGGAGAGACAGACATTTCTCACGTTATCAGCCACAGCGTTTGAACTTACGCACACTGTAAATGTTAAAAGTGAAATATTTCCTTGTTTGCAGACATCAGTCAGGAGATGGCCATCAACTCTTACGACATTGTGAGCACTCTTCAGGCACTGGGCATGATGAAATACTGGAAGGGGAAGCACATCATACTGAAGAAGCAGGTAAGGACATGTTGTCTGTCGTGTGACAGAGGTCCCCAACCTTTACAAGGCGCGACACGTGCAACTGGAATATCAGATTTTCGCGACACGTGGATGCAAATTAATCCTACACAAGGAAAACAGAATTTATTTCTTCCTTTCTTTGTTTCTTCATTCATTTTTTGTCACCCTCCTTCCTGTTTCTCCCTTATTGCTTTAATTGTTCTATTTTTCTCTTGTTCATTCTGACATGCTTCTTTTCCCTTCCTGTTTAAGTTTCTCCCATTCCTCTTTTACTTATTCTTTCGCGTGTGCTACCCTTTATGCTTCCTTTCCGGCTTTAATGTTTCTTTCTGTATATCGTGCACACTGTCTCTATCTAAGTGTGTCTTTACTTGGGAAGTTCTCGTGACGCACGTGTTTCGAATGGTAGTTGCATGCAGCCAAGTACCTCTAGTGTCAGCCATCTTTTATTCATTTTAATCTACTGCTCCTTTGCAGTGCAACTTCGAAACATGTAATACGCAAGTATAAAATGTTTAATTGGTTTTTAATAGGTATAATGGAGTGTCCTTAATATTGCTATACTATTTATGTTTGCCAATAAATGCACACAATTCATATAAAGTTACAAACATTACATGTGTGTGTGTGTGTGTATATACAGACTCTCCTGCACGTCTCAGTGATCAGTCGCCATCTTCAGGTAGACATTAGTACAAACGAATAATAAAACTAATGCATAAAATTTACATACACAGCGTTAAAAATAAACAAAGACGGCTATAAATAAAAATGTGGGTATAGTAGCCAGTGTGACGCCGACATATTCATGAATAAAATCGATTGATGTGCCACTGTTTATACTGTGTATGTGGTTATATGCATGCTAACATCTGTTACAGAAGTTTTCGATCCACAAGGATCAATCCCTGTGCCCCTTATTGATGTGTCTCGTGTAGGAGAGAGTTTGTTGGTATGTGTGAATCATTGTAATCACAATATACGCAGTTAATTAAATCAATAATGATTTTTATCTATGCAATATATCGTTCAAGTCTTCTCCATTCTGATATACCAAGTAGCGGCGAATAATCTGGTGCGAATTTAATGTTGGTTTACTGTAATGGAACAGTTTATTGAGGTCATAATTACTAGCGAGGTCAAGAGCTTTGCTGCCGCATGTCGTCTCCCCGCACCTGCAGTGTGAGGCTGAGTGGACCCCTAGTGTGTAAGGCCATTTTTGGAGGAGAGAATAACACCTTAAATATCTTAACTCATAGTAATTGTGTCGACCATAGTCTTTCAACATCTGTTTACTGAGGAACAGGAATTACATGTACCAAGAAATTGAGAGCAGGTTGCATTGGGGAAGTGCTTGCTACCAGTCGCTTCATAACCACAATGTTCTCGCCGGCTATCTGAACTCGCAAAAGACTGAGATATACAAATAATTTGTCTTGCCATTTGCAATCTAAAACATAAAGATTAAAATACACAACTATAATTTTGCCTGTTGTTGTATATGGGTTTGAAAACTGGTCTCGCATATTAGGGAATTATATAGGCTGAGGATACTTCCAGTTGTACCCGTTTTTAACGACATCCCATTTAATTCAATAGAATATAATGTTTAAATACCAACAAAGGCACACAGTATCGTTATTTACTAAATTAATATTAACCAAATCTGCGTAGAGTCTAAATGCCGAATCATCATCAGAGGTGTTAACTCACAGACCGGTTTTACAGCTTATTAAGTGTTACCTAAGATCACTTATAGGCAAGGTTCGCCCTGTAACATGCCGTGCAGGCACAACGAGGGTGCAGAGCTATATCTCGACCTATTCATAACCTCGTCGCCAGATGGGGGTGGATGGTCAAGGCCACGCCGCGGCCGCTGTACGCTAGGGCAAGAACCCCAGTACTCTCTGTAAAAGAGGCTGGGTGGACCGCAGTCCCAATCTGGACGGGTGTGGAGAAGAGAAAAATCTCATACGCCCATCAGGGTTCGAACCCATCACCGTCCAGCTTCTAGCAAGACGCTACGCTTTCCCGGCCCCCACGGTCAAGTATCATACGTATTAATTGCATGTGACATTGATATTTCACATTACAGTATATCGCTACAGAAGGAGAGAGGCACGTGGTGGCGCAGTTGGTGGAGGCACTGCACTACTCACTGGAAGGTCGCAGGTTCGATTCTGGATGGTGTCACTTGAATTTTTCATTAACATAATCCTTCCCTGGAGTTGACTGAGCCTCTAAGAGAAATGAGTACCAGGAATATTTCCTGGGGAGTAAAGGCGGCCGGTGCGTGGGGCTGACAACCTTACCATCTTCATGTGCCGATTGTTTTGAAAGCTGGGAGCCTCAAACTCCTGGAACCCTCAGGGCCTGTCCACGTCCTTGCAGGGATTGCTTTACCCTTTTATAGAAAGCCTTTGGGACGTAGCAGGTCCTCTTGTCGCCAAACATTAGGGGTATCAAACCAAGTGCAAACATAAAGAAAAAAATCGCTTGGAAGATATAGGCATAGAGGATAATATTAAAATGAAACTTAAATAGGATGAGAGGGTGTGGACTGAATTCATCTGACTGAGGATAGGGACAAATTTCATGCTCCGTCAGATGGCGGGGGGATTTCTTGACACAGCGAGCTGTAAGGTTCAGGTCCTATGGCGTGTGATGCTGTTGTTGGGTGCGTAGTTCTCGGCGCATTAACAGATCGTAGTGCCATCATCGTGACAGGCGTGGGATGATTGCCGTCTAAATTTGGACTCCTTCACGCTGAAGATACTGAGATTCTTCGAAACGTCGGGAGCTCACACTCAACTACACAGCGTCAGATCCCAGAAGAATTGAATCTTGAAAACCTGACAAGTTTTTATTAGCTTAATGGAAAGGACTCTAGTCCGTGCAGTTAGTTAAAATGAATAAAGTGTGATGTTCGGCCTTAGTTATTCAAATGCGCCGTCAACATACAGCATGATCTGCTGTGGGTCGGGGTGTTTCTGTTGTTCACAGACACATTTTCAAGTCTGTATGTGAAGCATGTGTGACGCCTGAATTTTAATCTGTATTACTTGAATTATGTCAGACAGTCTAGTAAGATCAACAAAGGAAGGAACCATTCGGTAGCACAGTCTCAGAATTCTTGTGAACGTAGAAACATGTCTGACTGTAAATAATTCTACAGTTTGAATTTAGATGTTTGGCAGTGCAAGAGGAGAAAATACGTAAGCCGTTTGTAATATTTTATAGACGAAGTAAACGTTTCGACCTGCTTCGGGCCAAACTTTTGTTTTCTTTTATTGCACAGTATGTCATAAAGTATAAATTTTGTACCTGTTAAAACGCAATCTCGTTACCGTTCTGTTATTTGTGTTTACCATGTTGTATTTACTGTCACGCGTGTTCAGCGAACAAAACAAAAAATGTGGGTTATTTGACGGTCAGAGTTGATAAATGTTTAAACACAGTACCTAATTTAGTTCTCTGCACTTGGCCAACATTACGTATGGGACTATTTCAAGTAATCGTTATTCTAACCCTATGTTAGTCCGGGATGAGGGAAGCTGCTCGAGCAGTTTCCCTCATCCCGGACGCATAGCTTGCTGCTCTGCTCCTAACAGCCGACCACCAGCAACCAAGGCATTACACACCATATGTGGCAATAACACAAGTATAGGCTCGAGCTCCTGATGATGAGCATATAAGTGCCCGAAACATGTTTTTTGAGCATATTATGTGTAATAAAGTATTCAGTAGCATCTAGTTGGTTTTCTTCTGTACGCGAGTACTGCTAAATAAACCAAGAGTCAATCACTTCAGTGTCTATCTAATGTGTTTGAATCTTGTACGATTTGTATGTACTATGAGGGTTCGAATAAGCTACTTTGTGAAATCTTTGCATTACAAACCATAGACCAAGGGGGGCGGTTCTGGTGCGGTGCGGGGATTGCTGGCTATAGGTGGAACTACTGGACTGCTATTGCTAGAAGCGACAGGCTGTTTCTACAATACACCCAGAGTGAAAACATCAAACATTTCCAGTAGTGTGTATTCAGCGAATGCATTGTGCGAATGCTTTCTGGGTGGTGAGTACCAACTAGTCATTCACCACGATATTTTTGTGCACGCGCATCTGTCGTGTTCCTAGCAGGTATCATCTCATGGTCTGTGGATAGTAAAGAGACAAGTTTATTTTCCGATGTAATCGAAGATTCACACTTCTGCGTCACATGTCCCAATCTCTCCGGGAACACTTTGCAGGGGCTACATTACATTACAACCATTCCACGAAGAATAAAACGTGTGAGATTTTCACGTTTTTACATCAGTATTGCTGTAGATTGAAGCCTTCTGGGATGTTGTCCCATGTCGAACTGATAAACAGCTACCGACGTCTTGAATTATCTTAGTGCTTTCGTGTTCAGGGTCGAGTATCCTAGTAGCTTTCAAACTTTGGTAATTACGTGCGTACATGTCTTCGAATGAAAACATTGGTGGGATGTATAAATATTGAAGCTGCGTTTGCGGATGGTTGGTGAAGAATTAATCCCGTGGTGTCGTTTCACTTGTATCTTTCAGGATGTGATTGACGAATATGTCGAACGTATGAAAAGAAGAGGACCGATGTACAAAGCAATTGACCCGACATATTTGAAGTGGACCCCGTTTGTAGCACCAGCTGCCACTGGGCCCACCTGATACTCGGAGAATTCCGTAGAAGTGTCTCGTGAAGAAGGTAAGAATCAACTGTCTGTGAAGACACTATGAACTTGTTGCTTGACGGAATGTTGACGCACCTTACAGGTCTGTGATGCGAAAATGTGTGGAGAGATAAGACTTGCGTGAATATATTAAAAAGTTTCCATTGTGTTAGCGTAACACGGGGCCAAACGGGGTGCTGGCGTAAAATTGGGTACCGAACTTTCTGGCAGTCGAAAGTGCTGTCAACATGCAGTAGTCGCATGAACTATGTACATCGCGATGCATCTCAGGTACTAGCATCAGCCATGTTGTGAAACTAGAGTCACGCAGACAATTTTACGATTCTTATAACTTCAGGGCCAGAAACTGAAGATAGGATACTGTCTTTATCGCTTTATGAAATGGATGTCACCCTAGAAGTAGATCGTATATTTAGGAACGCTCTGATATTAGTTGAAGACAACTATTTGTTGACACGATGCTTCATAACCTCACACGACTTTGAACAGGGCTGGATGGACTTGCTGTAATGCATTAGTACCCCTTTATGCCCCATATATATTTTCTGCTCCCAGTACTGCTATACTGTGTTCATATGATTCGGGAGCGGGAAAGAATTACCACCCGCCAAAGCTGGTCCCTTGAATCTGTGAGTAATGTCATCACTTGTTCAATGAGATATCTAAGAGCATCTTAAGCAATCTGGGTTCCCACAAACGACAATGGAGCGCCATGTAATGGAGAACAGAATTAACCCCGCTAGCACAGTATCAAAACGGGCAGATATCGATGTGTTCTTCTGAACAAGAAGCAGAATTTGTCAACTATACTAAAAGTATAGAGAAACGACTCTTCGGTTTCACCACAAGAGAAATAAGAAGTTTGGCTTACGAGCTTTGCAAGACAAGCGACTTTTCAAACCCATTCAGAAGTAGCAGTGAGATGGCAGGGGTTGATTGGCTTTGCGGATTTCTGAAGACACACCCAGACATCTCTCTGAGAAAGCCAGAGTATACATCTGCCGCCCGTGCAATGGGCTTCAATAGAGTCGCGGTCTCAAACATTTTCGGTTTATTGACAAGTGTACTCGATGATCACCGTCTGACGCCGGACAGAATTTAAAATTTGGATGAAAGTAACAACAGTTAACCCCTAAGGGTCAGTCCAAAATTCCGGCTTTGAACGGCTGTTGTCAACTTGTTCTTACTTCTGCAGAGAAAGACGAAACGGTGACAGGAGTAATGTGCTGTTCTGCCTTCTGTGCTTATTTTCCCCACAAAAAGAATGCAGCAAGCTTAGCAACTGAACCTACCCCCTGGAGCATGGACTGAAGTTCATGAGACTGGGTGGATAACAAGCCTTTATTCTGTAACTGTTCAGAAAGTTCCTACGCTTATCAGGACCTCAAAAGGAGACACCAGCGCTACTTCTGCTGGATGGACACGTGGAAGAAAAGCGAAAAACTACTGACAGACTTTCCAAATATTTCAGCGATGAGGTAGATGGCGATGATGACGCCCAGGGCCTTTACTGTCAAGACAGTTATTCGAAGTCCATCGAAGGCTGCGTCGTCTGCTATAGATGTCACAGTTGGGCCTCCGGATTATGTGCGGGTGTCGACAGCGACGGTGACGAGACCGTTCACGTCGGCTATCAATGCGTCTCTCTAAGATTCTGAAATAGTCATACTTCTTCTCTGAAATGGTTAATCTTGAGTTCCTGAAAATAGTTTTCCCAGCCCCTTCCTTTACGAAAGTAATCATAAAGTTTGTCTTTCATTGCCTGTATTTGCGCCTGTTTTATATCTGATGCGAAGTTCAAGGGTCGCACAATACACAGCATGTACAATATCAGTGATCTGTGCTAACGTTCATATCCTTAAACGCAATTATTACCTTCCCCCTTTTGCCCCGTGTTACCCTAAGTATGTTTAATCAAGCTTGTGATTGTACGTAAACAATGTAACAATATGTATAATGTAAAATTAGGTTTATGAAGGTAGGGAAATATATGAGATGGTTTTGTTACAAAACTATGTAAAATTGTTGTACAGGAACAGGATGTGTTCAATTAGCTTCAAAGAATATGAGCTGATATTACTGTGTTGTTTAGTGTGACTGTACATGAACATGTTGGATTGTGGTACAAATGAATGAGATCAGCTTTTGTCAGGTAGTGTACTGACACCGAAGAATCACGTTGATGTCATTCAGGTCATGGTTATTATTATTATTATTATTGTTGTTGTTGTTATTACTGTCACTTTCATCAAATGTTCTTTGTAAAATCTTCAGCCTTTTGCTCAGTCTTGTTTACAACTGTATGTAACAAAGATGTAATTCTTTTAATAACCTAACATTGCATCACCAAACATTGGTATGGAAACATGTAGATATTTCTGTGTCATGTTATGGTTCATATCAATACTACCCATTGCAGTCGTGTATCTCACAACACCTGTAATGTTTGTGTATGCGGTGTTAGAATGATGTTCATTATAACAGAGATACATCATTTATACAAGATTGTTTCTTTAGTCAATATTGAGGATTAGAAGTGACTTGGTATGTTCTTTGTAAGCTACAATGATCCCAGCTGTCCCAGAATTTTACAGGATTGTTCAGGAGGACAGGCCAGTATTTTAGGAGACAGTAGTATTGGTCAATGCGAGAAACAAGTTCATTTTTTTATTTTATAATTAAACAAGATGCAACTTTTTTATTATTATTTATTTCTAAAAGGCTCTACATGTTTCGGGCGGTTCCTCCGCCCATCATCAGGAGCACGTAACTGTACATTCAGCTACAGGTATTGTCAACCAGTACTGCTGTGGGCTGGTATCGTGGATGAGATGGAACTGACTCCATCTCATCCACGATACCAGCCCGCAGCAGTACTGGTTGACAATACCTGTAGCTGAATGTACAGTTACGTGCTCCTGATGATGGGTGGAGGAACAGCCCGAAACATGTAGAGCCTTTTAGAAATAAATAATCTAAAACAGTTGCATCTTGTTGGTCGTAATTATAAAATCATACTAACGATGCACGGACACATGAATATCAAACAAGATCATATATGATCACGTGCTTAATTTTGTATGTGTACCGAGCAACAGCTATTTGAATACAAAAATACAAAAGCGGGCATTGTGAGTGGTAATAAAGAAATGCAAATTAGTGTTAATTGTATTTTAATTTTATATTTAAATGACAAATTTGTTACAGTTCACAATTAATGTTCCAAAACCCTGCAGCCTCAGAGCTCTATACAACTCATTTATGAAGATTGCATGTCGTTCGTCTGAGTTGATCTTCACGTTTCTTTTCGCGGGCATCTGCATCCAAAATGCGAGCGAGCAGTTCGTTTGGTGTATCCTTTCTTTTGCAAACTTCACTCTTCATCCAACCCCCACAGGCAGAACTCTGTTGAAGTTAGGTCTGAAGATTCAAACAGCTGTAACTCGGCAACAATTCACAATTACACGGGTGTTCATATGAACTTTTTTTTTTTACAATGGCCGATACTATCGACTCCCAAAACATTGACCTTTCCACCTGAAATAACCCTGTACATGCAGCTCCTGTAAGAAAAAAATATTAGTTTGAAATGTGTGGGTGATGGAAGGCAAGCGGGTGCATAGTGGCGAGTGATGATAATGAGTAACGCCGAAAGTTATGTCCCTGTGAATATCATGCAGGCGTATGGGGGAGTGTCATTCGGGGTCATTTATAGATGTTCCGAGAGTAAACTGGATTACTAATATCCATCATATTTTGGCCGGCAACAGAACTTATTTTGCCGCTATAAGTCTCTTCAGGAGTCAACTTTTAACCAGCGCTACCAAAATTATATTATACAAGACACTAATAAGACCGGTAGTGTCGTATGGAGCGGAAGCATGGACGTTGACGAAGAAAGAAGAACAAGCTCTAATTTTTTTAAAGGAAAATGTTTAGAAGAATATATGGTCCTAAATATAAAAACGGGGAATGGAAAAGTCGGATGAATCGAGAACTAGAAGAGATGCGCAAAGGAGAAAATATAGTAAACCTGATAAAAGGGCAAGGGATAAGCTGGTTAGGTCACCTAGAGAGAACAGATCTTCACTCAAGAACTGGAAGGGACGAGAAGAAGGGGAAGACCCAGGAAAAGATGGAAAGAAGTAGTAGAAAGAGATCTTGAAGTGCTGGGAGTGAGAAGATGGAGAGAGTTGGTGGCATATAGGAAAAAATGGAAGGACATTGTTCGACAGGCCAAAGCCCACAGTGGGCTGTAGTGCCAATGGAAGAAGAATAAGAAGAACAATGAATGTATATCCCTTGTAGGTTACAGCTCCATCTGGATATTCCAAATCAGAAACAACTTAATACATAAGAATATCCATCTTATAGGATCTTCATCGCAGTTGAACTTACACTTCGGTTCTGGCAGGAAGTCACAAAGAATTACCATGTAACCTGAACTGCGGCTAGTTTAATGTAATTGACATCATTATTTCTCAATTCTGTATAAATATTATTGACCCAGAAGCGTTCACACCAGCTCTGGGGCCCACCCAGCCTCCTTTACAAAGCGTACCGGGCGCTAAAGTGGGTGAAGTGTGACACCGGCGTCTCCTGTCTAATGCTGATGTTAAGAAGGCGTGGAGCTAATCACCACTCTTCCATACCCCTTCTTAGGACAGGAACAAGTGTAAGTTCACTCGTGCTGAAGTAGTATGCACATATTAAGTTTTTTGTAAATACATTTTGTATGTATTTATTGTTTCTCGGTCTGCATTACATGTTCAACCTGTAACTGGGTGAAGGTAAGAAAATGTGTGACGTCAGAACAAGCAATGTGCTGTGCTGTCAGTTAACTGCGGCCCAAACCAAACAGTATTAGTTTCAGAACAGATCAACTTTTAAATCGGACATTTCGACCCCAGACGGCGAGACCACTACGCCTTCTGGAAAGGCCGGACACCAATCACCCAGTGACGCGGCCCAAATCCCAAAAGAACAGCGCTTCAGCGTACAGCGCGTTACGCATTGCAGCTCCTTATTTGGGTGGGACTCTGAGTAACGTCAAATACAAAGACACCCACTGCCGAGAAACCAAACTCGTCGCCGGGTGTGAGATTTAAGGTTCTCACAGTGGTGTCAACGCAGTGCACTTTTCTACATTAAAGACAGTTCCTCTGAAGCGTTGGTACCTGACGAAAATCTCCCTCTAGCCATTTCCCCCACTGGCTGATCTAACCCAGCGTAGGCAGTGCCATTTGCTAAGGAAGGTCATTTAAATTCTAATTCCTTTTTTTTTTTTTTTATTACAGCTTCCAAACTTGTGTTTTGTGCTCTGTTTACACCGACTCCGACCCTACAGGTCAATAAATAACGAAACTTAACATGTAAACTTAAGTCCACTAGCTCCTGTATCTCCGCTGTCTTCCTGTAGCAGCCTTTGTTTCTACTCTACTGAATCAAGGGGCCAACCACACGCGGCTGCTTGCTGAACAGTCAACCTGTACCTCCCGGTTACGCTCTCATTAATACTCGGTAAGTAGTAGTAGTAGAAGCAGTAGTAGTCTGCCTTTTAAGTGAGCCATCCCCGGTATGCTGCATACAATCATA
>Ga0136643_10012812_pt1 | contig 12514 bp, 10 predicted proteins | sample TergutLab28metaG_FD_96883 | JGI IMG/M metagenome (GOLD analysis project Ga0136643, IMG submission 96883) | Labiotermes labralis P1 segment gut microbial communities from Petit-Saut dam, French Guiana - Lab288 P1 (version 3) (version 3) | ecosystem: Host-associated > Arthropoda: Insects >...
CACATTCGCTGTATCTCTATACACAAACTCTTGTATTTTAACTTCTTTTCCGCTTCCTTTTGCACAACATTTCTGTCTGCGGGTATTGCCACATCTATCAGTGTGCATGTTTTCTCTTTTTTTTTTAATTATTATATCTGGCCTATTTGCTGTAACTTCTCTGTCTGTATGTACTGCTTGATTCCACAACACTGTAACATCTCCCTCTTCATACGTTTTATTATTATTATTATTATACAATATGTATGTCTCCTGTCACAGGCATTTCTTCCTGGTACTTCTCTTGAACCAGCGGTATTATTATTATTATTATTGTTATTATTACGTGTATTTCCTATTTTGTTGTCAAGACTGCTCGTTGCGTGCGCTACCCAAAGTATGAACACGCGTTGTAACCCTGTAGCGGTTTCTTAACTTCAGCGATCCGGTTTTGTTCTGTCGTACCTTTTCAATATGGCCGCTGCACTTTCTGTATGCGCCAAAGATGGGCAGCCGGCGGTAATCCCGTTCTTGTGAGGTGACGTACCAGAGGCGGAGATCCATCGAAAACTTAAAGCGCATATTGGACTAGCGCTTTGCCGAAGTGATGTGTGGATGGATTGAGAAGTTGAAAAGCGGTAGCACAAGATAAACTGATGCAGGGCGACCGCCTGTTTCCTATACTCTTCAGAACATGGGGTAATTTCATGCCATGATGCCAGTAGCGGAGCAGTGACTGTTACCGTAGTGGCAGATCTTCCACGGTTCCACGATTGGAAACATCCACAACTGACTAGGTTTTCTTAAAGTCTGTGGAAAATCTTGGATATCCGCCACTGCCTTCTGAAGCGCTGGCGTCGTTGTCGGACACAACGCGGTTCTGCTCCCGCGACCCGGAGGACCAGCGCCAGAGTGTGAATGGAGACATCGCACTCGCCGCTCAAAACGAAGTCCACAGTGCAGCCTTAGGTGAGGGAAGTGATTCTCACTGTTTTCAGGCACGTTCGCGTAGTCTCCAAAAGCGCCTTTTAGCTTCGTCGTATCCGTCCGTCCGTCCTTCCGTCCAGTCGTGTGTCTGTTCTCTTGAATCAGCTTGGCTCCCACTGGACGGATTTTCGTTAAATTTGATGTTCGAGACTGATACGAAAAATCTGTCGAGAAAAGTTATATTTCATTAAAATCGGGCATTTTACGTGAATATCTACAATGTTTTATTGTTGATAGCGACATAAACTCGATCTTATCGAGGCAAACGGTAATGGGCTGTTTTGACTGCCAATACCAAGTAAAGTTATTGCTTTTTTTCCGTTATAACAGTGGTTACGCGAACGCGTCACTTTATTACGCTATGCGTGCAATCCCCGTCTTTTCTGAATTTGACAATTGACCGCACGGCAAGGTTATGAAGAGTGAAGCACAACAGTAGACAATGCTTTTCGTTCGGAGACATCGTGTGAACAGCCGAAGCCTGCAGTGCGACGCGAACCCCGCGGACAACGGACGACGAAAGGTGTTTTTATTGTGGCTTGACTTTGCCCGTCCGCACAGTGCCGTGTGAACTGTTGCAACCCTTCAGCAGCTGCAGTCTAAGGTGTTTTTGTACTCTCCTTACATCGCCGATCTAGCCCCGTCGGAGTGTAACCTCCTGATTCAGCCAGAGACGCTGCAAGAGGTCAGTTTGCCGGTGTCCAAGAAGTGAAGGAATTACTGCATGCATGGTTTGTCTCTAGGCCAAAAACGTTTTGCTTTCTCAGGGTTTACAGAAGCTTCTTCACCGCTGGAGTAAAGAGCAGTGGAAAACCGTGGGACTGTGTGGAAGTGTGATGTTCTTGACACATTTTTTGTTGCTGTTACATTATTTTTAGATACACATTGCATGTTCTTTCCCAGTTACCTGCAGTCACAATTAAGCCTCTTTCAGGAGCCATTAGTGGCTACAGTCTGCATTGTAACACACGGCTTTTAGCGTAGAAGCCTCCATTACACTGATGATGCTATTATGTGCAGGATTAACAAATCTAAAAAAAAAAGCTTTGTCTCATTTAGTAAAATCCCCCCCCCCTCACAACATATCACTTGTAACAAAGAGTGGGAAACCGGGTGCTACTCAGAAATTCAAGGGGATGGAAGACAGGCAAGGCGATATCCTGGAATCGGCAGTAAAAGTGTATAAAACTATGTTAATTTCACCAGGGAAGTAACACTGCTGTTCAGGAATGTGACATGCAAAATACACTCTCTCTTTTCTGTGATAATGACTATTCAAGAAATTTGTTAAATGGCATTTGATGACAGTGCACTTACATGTCAGAAGTGCGTACAGTTTGTCTTAAATCCCCGCGTCTTTTGTCTGTGGAGTCCTAGAGTATTTGCTGCTGTTACTTTTGTACTTGTTTGACTTTGAGTCTGAAGTGTTGTGACTTGTACTTCTTTTATTATGTATGGGGAGAGTGAGAGGGTTATCTGTACCCCCCGCTCACTTCAGTAAAGGCTTTGTTTCTGCACACACATTTTCCCCCAGTTTAAGCAGAGTCCAGTTGAAATGTAATGGCACACGGTGACGCACGGGAGGGGAAGTGAAGTGGAAACTGGCGAGTGGAGTGGGTAGCCAGTACCCTTCATACTACCTCGGAACATGGTGTATCCAGCATTACTATCATTACTACCGCTGATGCGCACACCTCGGCGGCCAGTAGTCGACTGAACTGACGTCCCCGCCGATTTAAATGGACTCGTCTGTTTCGCCGAAAGACGAAGTCTGGTTTCTGCGCGTGTGCCATCACATTTAAAACGCAGTCTACCTCTTCATTGTTTCTCCCCTTCTGGCGTTTTAATCAACTCTGCTCATCATAATACATTTTAATTAAAATAAAACCAGCCTTGTAGAACGTTACGTTGAGGGTCATATTTCATACCTCAAGCAGTCATATGTAATAAGTTTTGTAAAACATGGTAGCAAGCGAGAAACCAGAGCGGGGAGAATTGAAGCGAAGTGCAGCTACTGGTTCCTGTGTTCATATCCTGCGCAGGGCATTAGTAGTCGTGATTGGAATGCAGCCAACTCAGCGTCAGTCCGTTAATGTGGTGATATTACATTGCCTCCCCCCAAGTCCTCCCCACCCCCACCCGAACCGGTGGCGGGTCCCTGATAGAGCAGACTGGCATCAGGTTGTTTTCCTTGTGCGGTTTTGATGGTATGGATAACAATGTAGTGTTTTGAGTGCTGGCGCTGTATCTGCGTTCATGCGGCAGGGTCAGGCTCAACTGCCCAGGGTTCTTTCTGTAAAGTTGGCCACTGTCACTGGTCATTGTTTTAGTTCAGATGAGAGAAATGTGTATAGAAAATAATCGTAAATCTCCATGGCAGATGGAAGGAGCTTGATAAAAGTATGGCTGTATTTAAAAATAAAGTCATAAACAGAGTTTAACTGATCCAAAATTCTGAGTTGATGGAAGTGCTTAAAATGTTCGTAATGGTATTCTGCTGAGTATTGTTTAGTTTGCGAAATGACAAGCGTGCTCATGCAGACAGCACTTTCAGCTGAAATTGAATCCAAAGTCTTACTGCTGATATTATCCCATAAGTTGGTAGAAACGTAATCAGAATAACAAATTATGTGAGAGTGATCAGTGTCACGGCGGTAGGGTTGCTCTCAGTTAATGAACTCATCAGTTGAAAGTCTACAGGCGGCCCTCGTCTTTCGGACATTCGACGTTGGTACAACCCGCGCCTTCGTAGTTAGAAATTCTCTCCCCTAATGCGTCTTTCGTACGCCGAATTCCAACTTTCGTTCATAGCTAACGAGCAAACATTTGGAGCTCTCGCACAGTGGCGCTGTCAGACTGAGTTCCGAAATGTATTTTGTGTCTACTAAATGCCAAAAATGCCGATCACATTGGTCGCACGGTCTGAGGCGTGGGTCTTCGGTCGCTGGTCTGCTGGGATGGTGGGTTCAAATCCCGCCGGGGCATGGACGTCTGTTTCTTGTTAGTGTTGTGTATTGTCAGTTACAAGTCTCTGATGCGGGCTGATCACCTGTCCAGAGGAGTCCTACCAAGTGTTATACGAAGCCCCGGAAATGAGGAGGCCTAGACCAACTAGGGCTATCGAGCCATGAAAAGAAAATGCCATAAGAGGAAATTAGATTAGCATAATTTGAGGCAAGACATAAATAACTGTGGAAAGTTTATTACATTGTTTATATTTTGTAACTCAACTGAAAACTTTGACTTTGGTGTGGACGGTTGAGTTTTGATGTTGGCTGCCTTTGGTGAGGCCGCGTGTTCGTCGCTGTTGGCTATCCTGGCCACTTACTTGCTTCAATCCACAGCCGATCTAAAAATACGTATTTCCATTATCAACATAGTCGGCCGAACATGACCTTTATCGTGCGTGGTATATGTTTAAGACAGAAAGCAATACTGTAAATAAGTACATCACTTTGACTCTTGTAACAAAACAAATAATTCTCCTTACGGGGAAATAAACTCGTACCAGCCCCTCGCGGGGCAAGCGCTAGGCAGACGCTGGGGAACGTCCCAAAACATAACCGAAAATTCATTTTGGATATATAAAGACCGAAAACAAACTTTACCTGTAAAACGTGCCCCGAACGTCTGCGTAGCCCTTCTCGGAGAAGCAACTGAAGAATGAGCTTGCTGCTCCTGGCCCGGCCAGAGAGAGAACCCAGTAGTTGATGAGATGAAATCAGGACGAAGATCCACGGACACCAAAACCGTCGCCCATAGGAACCCTCGGTGGGGGGGGGGGGGTAACGCCCACGCCTTGCACTTTCCCCACAGTAGCCAATCGACAGATGGTAGCCACACACAAGGCAGGGTAAGAGGGATAACAAACCGGTCATGCATCCATGCCATGCATTAGCCCGAGTTAGAGAGGAACGGGTGATGGTAGCCAGAGTCTTGAAAATATGGGCCTCGAATTGCCTACCCTGGTCGGTTGTGATTTGTTGTGGACAGCCGAAACGAGCAACCCAGACGGAGACGAAGGCTTTAGCGACTGCTTCGGCGGTGTTGTCAGACAGTGGGAGTCTCAGGCCAACGGGTGTATCTGTCGATGGCAGTGAAACAGTACCGGAAACCAGAAGAAACAGGCAGCGGCCCGAGCAGGTCGATATGCACATGTGAGAAACGTGCCGACGGGAGGTTGAAACTCCCGAGAGGGGCCTTCACGTGCCGCGTTACCTTGGATTGTTGGCAGGGTGTACACGCGCGTGTCCATGAGCGGCAGTCTTTCCCCACTCCCGGCCACACAAACCCCTGGGACAACAACTTGACGGTGGCGTTGGCCCCGGAGTGGCTAAGGTCGTGGAGGGTGTAAAAGACCTGGCGTCTGAAAAATGTGGTTATGAATGACCGCGGTTGTGGAGTGGATGTGTCACAGTAAAGGTTGAGGCCCGTCTCAGTTACGTGCACCCGTTCTAACCGAAGCGCCGAACCATTTTGCAGGATGTCTTGCAACTACGCATCCTGATCCTGGGAACTCGTAAGAGCATGGTAATCAAGAGGTGTCATGACGGATTTCACTCTCGATACGGCGTCTGCTACAACAATGTTTTGCCCTGCCTGCAGTCAGTAGAGAATTGTCGAATAAACTCCACGTGACGGATTTGTCGTGGTGAGCATGTATCTCTGCGTTGCTGGAAAGCGTTAGAGGCTTGTGATCCGTAAAGATGACAAAGGGGCGGCCTTCGACCATATGTTGGAAGTACTTGATGTCCTCATACACTGCCTGAAGCTCGCGGTCGTAGGAACTGTACTTTTAATGAGCGGGGCTGAGCTTAGCGTGAGTAGAAAGCCAGGGGCTGCCAAGCGTCGCAGACACGCTGCTGCTAGGCGGCGCCAATTGCATTATCGGAGGCGTCTGTAAATACGGCCAACGTAGCAGAGGGGTTCGGGTGAGCCAGAAGTGTGGCACGGGAGAGGCTAGCCTTGCAGTCCTCGAATGTGTGGACCATGGTGTGTGTCCAGTCCACCGGTTGTGATCCTTTGATCTTGCGACCAGCCAACGCAGCGTGAAGCGGCGCTTGTATGCTGGCGGCTTGTGGTATGTGGTAAAATTAAGCATGCCAAGGAAACGTCTGAGGTCTTTAATGAAGACAGGCTGTTGGAAACGGTTTATCGCTGCAACTCTCTCCTCCAGGGGCCGAGTACCTTCAGCTGAAACTGTGTGACCGAGGAAAGTCACTTCCGTTGCGCCAAGAACACATATGGCTGGATTCAGCAACACAACGTACTCGCTGAAGCACTGAAACAATGTACGCAGGTGCTGCTCATGCTCATCCTCCGAGGTAGAGGCGACTAGCACGTCATCTGTATATTCGTAACAGAAATCCAGGTCTCTTGAGTGCCTCATCGATGAACCGCTGAAATGTTTGCGCGGCGTTTCGGAACCCGAAGGACATATACGGGAAATCGAAAAGCCCAAAGGGCGTGATGATGGCTGTTTTTGCAATATAGTCCGGTTGAACTGGAATCTGATGGTATGATTTCACCAAATCAATTGTGGAGAAGACTTTGCGGCTAGCAAGTTGTGCAAAGTCGGCCATGTGCCGAACGGGATATTGGTTGGGGACGGTCCTAGCGCTCAAGCACGATATTCGCCACACTGTCTCCAGCCGTCTTCTTTCTTGGTGACGAGGTGGAGGGGCGAAGCCCAGGGGCTATCGGAACGCCGAGCGGTGCCATTTCGGAGCGTCTCCTCGAACTCAGATTTCGCGATTAGGAGGCGGTCGGGTGCTAGCCGTCGTGCGCGCGAAGGTGGTCCAGGCGTGGTGCAAATGTGATGGACTGCAGAATGCCGGGGTTCCCGGGGAATTCCTGCAGGACGGATTATATCCGGAAAATCCTGGAGCATGGCGTGATAGCGAGAGCTCCCGGCGAGAACCTTAATGTGGCTTGCCGTTCGTTCCCACCGAGGCGCCATTGACAGAACGGTTAGTAATGTTGTCGATGAGGCGTCGGTGTCTTATGTTGACGAGTAAGTTGTAGAAACAGAAAGTCCGGGCCGATGATGGGTCCCGTTACGTCCGCGACGTCAAAACGCCATGAAAACTCCCGTCGTAGGCCCAAATCCAAACGCAGGGTTATACTACCGTAGGTACGTACAGTAGTGCCATTTGCTGCGAACATCTCATAACTAGTCTTTGTCCGGCGTTCTCGAAGACGGGAACGAGGATAGATGCAGAGATCGGCGCCGGTGTCGATCAAGAAGCTCATCTTTGTGAGCTGATCCGTCACATAGAGGTGGCTGGCTGAGTTGTTGCAGTTGCTCGCCGCCACTGGCGACTGCCGTCCATATTTCCCTGCTGCCACTTACAGGGCGCGGTGCATCTCTTTGCACGCTCTTTAAAACAGCGGTTGTATCAGCAGATGTCAGGGGCTGGTGACCGTCCCGCAAGGCGTGACGAAAGTCTTGCGTTCCGTCGTATCTGCGATGGTGAACGTTGACGAGAGGGGCTCGCGGAAAGTGCGGCTACTTGCCGAGCCAGCTCGTCAGTACGGGCGGTTAAAGTACAGATGTCAACACCAGATGAAGATACACGGGCGACACAGGGAGGAGGCGTGACTTCCGCTATTTTATCCGCCAGCTGAGCCACATCGTCTAAGGCAAACTCTGTTTGCGTGACAGTTATGGCCTGAATATCTGGCGGCAGGCGATTCGTCCACAAAGTGCGTAGAAAGTCTGATGGTAATGGCGGGCCGGTGAGAGTGCGGAGGTGTCGGAGGAACTGAGTCGGTCTTCGGTCACCCATCTCCTCGTGCATTAGGAGCTGGCGGACGCGCTGCTCCTCGGAGTAACAGACGTCTAATCAGTTCTGCTTGAATTCTTTCATAACGGCCGGTGGGTGGGGGTTGGTTATTACGTCCGCCACCTCCGCCGCATGTTTTGTTATCAAGTTGTGAGATGACGTAGTAAAATTTTGTTGCGTCCTGCGTGATGTTCGACGAAGCAAACTGACCCTCGAGCTGCGCGAACCACAGGTTGGCTTTTCGGACCAGAAAGGCGGGACACGAATACCGACGCGGTTGATAGTGAAAGTCGAATCAGGCGGTTGCTCCGGCCGTGTTGATGGGTCAGCGTCTTGTTGCATGATGCGTTCGCGGGAGGAATATCGCACTAATTCGCGGCACTACGCGGTCTTCACTTCTTGGGGTCACCAATTTTATGTGCATGCAACACTACTCCGCGTACCTACTGCACTGTCTATGCCGGCCGTGTGCTTGCTGCTGCACAGAAATCGCGTCGCATACTGATATCACTTTTCAGTTGCCACTTCACTCGCAATTGTAGTGTTCATTACGGTAACAAAGTTTTTTTTTTAGCGGTAGACTGGTTGAATTGCAACGTAATAGTGTGTCTTTTCTGTAGCTGATATCAATAAAGGTGTGGGTTTGTCATGTCTAGCTGTGTCTTCAGTGAAGCGTTGGTATTGTGAAGAGAGAGAGAACTGGGACTGTGACATTTTCTGTTCATACAAAATGGGCTTGCAGAGTTTGCTTTTGTGCCAAACAGTGGCTCATATACTGATTTACCGAATGTTTGGTTGCTGACTGTGTTGTAGGTAATGCAGCTGTGTTTTGTTTGTAGATCTGTTGATAGAGATGTTGGGAGTTCTGGCCAGTTACAGCATCACTGTGAAAGAACTGAAGCTGCTTTTTGGTGCAATGAAGGCTGTGAATGGAAAATGGGTGAGCATTCAACCTCTTTGTGTGCTTGAACCAAGGCCCCCCCCACCATGCATTTGTGAAAGCAATGGATTGCTTTCATTTTGCTAATGTTTTTGGTTTTATTTATGTCTTTGGAATGCATTAATGATGCTGTCAGAAAATTAATTCTGGTTTATGTTATATGAAGTGTGGAAGCTGCATAGTGGACTGTGACAAGTTCAAGTTAGGGGGCGGAGGGGGAAGGGGGCTGCTGGCATGGATAAAGAGGGCGAAGCATGAGTCTGATGACCTTTATCTGCCCTGACAGTTGTGGGGTTTAGACAGAAATGTCAGATCCTCAATGCTGAAGATTAAGAAATTGCTGTGAAAGGAGATGTGATGGTTGAGGAACTCAGAGTTGTGTAAATTGTTGAGTAGAAAGGAAAGCCTATTGGAGGGAAGTTGTTTAGGAGAATGATGTAGGTAGGTGCATAATATTAGAACGTATCTTGCAGGTACAGTTTGCAAAATGTATTGGATTGAGGTGCCTTGTAAATGGCAAAGTGATGGGCTTTTGTATGTATAAAGGCAGGGAATTTCTTGCCATCTCATTAGCTCTCAGCCTTTCAGACAGCATTTGGTACCCTTGAATTGTGTTCGAATGATTCTGTGTGACTGGGCTATGCTAAGTTTTCTGCACTCTCAGAGACTGTCCATCCTGTAATTTCACTCAGTATGAAGCTCCAGAATGTTGATATCCACGTTGTGGCCGTGTTGTGGGTAGAAGGTATAACGACAGTAATGAGCTGTAGATGTTAGCAGTTATAGTAGCTGATGCAATTTGCAAAAATGGTTTGATATGGGGATTATGGCATCTGTAGCAATGTAGTGTGTTGTATACTTAATTAATGAAGTTTAAATTAGTACTGTACTGCAGTAAAATTTAAACAGGGTAATACACACATTGGTAAGTAATTGAATTTTACATGATTGTAACACAGTGTTGAGATAATTGTGTAATATGTTGCTGTGTGTACTCAGGCATAGAACACTGCTTACAATGGTATTCAAAATCGAGTGATGTGGAAATGAAACCAATTCAAATGTGGGAACTTCACTGGCAGTATTCATATGAATACACATTTTTGTTGACTTGTGAGACACATTTGTTCATGCAGTTTCTGTTTCCATGTCAATACTCTGGTGATTTGTTAGGGTCCATCTGAATTTGTAAGACAGTAGAATGCTTGTCACACTTGTTTTGTCTGTACACAGAGACAACCCACAGCCCCCCCCCCCTCCAGGGCTCTTCCTGACACCAACAAACAAACAAACAGATGGACTTGGACAGACAGAAAGTTTAGAAAGTTTCATAACAACACAGAGAGAAGGGTATGCCATTCTCAGTCCCACATAAGGGTTGTGTCTTGTTACAGCTTGTATATTTTTCTATTATTTTAGTTCTTGTTCTTGGATTCATATTTTCCTTCATAATTCATCTGTTCTTGTCTTATAATTTATTTTATATTATAACTAAGTGTCCACATAACTGGTTGTGACACACATCTGGGTTCCAGTGAAAAACGGTCAGTTGCTTGATACTAGGTTTTGTACTGTTTGGGAACCAACATGTTAGTTAAGCTATATAGCATTTTCAGAAAGTCAGATAATTGTATTTTCTATTATGCATTTGAATTTTCACTTTATTTATTTTTGCTTTTCTCTTCTCAGTGTAAATATTCTCCTCATTAGGCTACAGCCTTTTGGCCATCCACTGTTACATGCTGTCTGTTCTCAGTATGTACACTTAACGTGTGACATCCACATGAATGTCACTGGTATAGTCATAAATGCAGCATGAAACTGTCTGCATTGTAATATGATACATCGTGTACCATGCACAGTTGTGATCAGAATAATTCACTAATATATCATCATTGCAAACATGAAATTAATGTAACTTCCTTTTTTATCTATTTATTATCTCCAGCAATGCTACCTCCATTACTTGGCTGTCAGAAGGAAACATGTGAATTACACAATATACAGTATTAAGGTTTTACATTAAGCATACATATATTCACTTACAAACATGTTGTACAATTGAAATGGGTACTTGAATTGTATCCCTAATGTATGTATGCAATTAATATATTTTCCAAGAACTTCTGTTAAAGAATGAAGTTGAATGGTTTATGTATGCAGTTCATGTTTTAAAATGATTGAGACAAGCTACCTGTTGAACCTCTTAGAATATGAATATTAATTTTTGTAGACATATGAATCCATTTTCTAATGTCTTGCCTTTCAAATGGATGTCTGAAAACGTCCATAGGCACAAAAACTGTTATGTCTGTGTTACATGTTTTTAATTTATTACATGTTCTTGTAACCAAGAAGATGGTGTTCCATGGTCATGGACACACATGTGAAATTAAGAACATGTGACACAGACATGATAATTTGTATGCAGAAGGGTGTTTGCAGATGCTGGTTGCAGAGACGAGACAAACCACATTTGATTCACACGTGCCTTTAACTAATAATATGTTGTTGAGGGTATGATGGGTGATGATGATACTTCCAGTGAATCACTTGCAGAGATTAATGGACTGACTTTTAGAGTTTACTGAAATTTTTTAATTGAAACTATTGGGTACTTGATGTAGGACAAACATAAACATACCCATCTGAATTGCAGCATCCCATGTATATAAACTAGTACGTGTATGATTAATGTGAAGCATTTGTAATGTGTTTTGTGGAATTCACAGCTTTCCATGATTATGGCCATGGTAATGGTTGAACATGTAAATATCAATAAATAAGCAAATTAAGGAAGCAAGATATAACAATCTCAAATGCACAATGGTTATTATCGAATTAGAATAACTATTCAGGTGTGACAAAATTTGTTCTTCTATGTACAACCCAGGAAGTAAGAATCTCCATATGTAATATGCAGTAGTTGCCAAAAGCCAGTAAGTTCTGGCATATTTACACAGAAAAGGGTAATAAAGCTTCTGGTTTTGGATATGCATGGCATCATTCACCAAGAATATATTCCTTAGAATTACCTGATTAACAGAAGAGGTTTAAGGATGTATTTGGCAATTTTATTCAGGTACTTACTGAAGCATATCAACTTCTGAATCACCCAAAACTGTGTACCCTTTCATGACATTTCACAGAGTGCTGAGATCATGGCGTCTGCACATTCCATATTTTCTTGAACCCTCACAGTGAAGTTTGTGCATGTTTTCACACCAGCGACTGGCTGAAAAGAGTTGTCACTTCAAGGATGGTTCAGTTGCATATTCTGGCATATGCCATCTGCAAAGAATTCCTTGGACTGCTGTGGAAATCACTGCACCATTTCCTCCTGCACATCTTCGTCCAACTTGAACGCATGACCTTTCCAGGCTTTCTGTAAAGGTCTGCAGATGTCAAAATTGGTTCACAGAGTTCAACACCAAATGAATGCCATACCATGGGATGTGTCAAAGTATCCTGCATACAACCCAGACTTACTGTCAGGCCATTGTTAAATGTTTGGACCCTTGAAAAAAAAAAGCCCTGAAATTCACGTTGGGTGATATTCAGGGATCTATGGTTGAGTGGGACTCATGTGTAAATGCTTGTGGTGATATTGTCTGCCTGCCCCATTGTAATCGCATGTGAGCTTTTTTGAACGGGTTTCATGTTTCCTCACTCAGATATATATATATATATATATGTTTGGCGTTTTGCTGACCGTGCATCTCAGTATATTTATCTCAGTAATTAACCAACTTGATGCACAAAATTTTTGTTTTACAATAAGTTTATTTCATGCCTCTACATGTTTCAAGCACATGTGCTCATC
>Ga0136643_10012817_pt1 | contig 12512 bp, 7 predicted proteins | sample TergutLab28metaG_FD_96883 | JGI IMG/M metagenome (GOLD analysis project Ga0136643, IMG submission 96883) | Labiotermes labralis P1 segment gut microbial communities from Petit-Saut dam, French Guiana - Lab288 P1 (version 3) (version 3) | ecosystem: Host-associated > Arthropoda: Insects >...
ACGAATCAGAACCGCCATTGAAACCATCACCGCTGACATGCTACAAACAGTTTGGAACGAACTCGATTATCGTGTTGATGTTTGTAGAATCACAAAGGGTGCACATATAGAGCACCTGTAAGGCATGTAACAAAAACTTGGAGCGTTGTTCTATTAAATAATAAAATACATATACTCCTATCTCAAGTGTATTGTGTATGACAAGTTGTTAAAACCCCGGCAATCGTTTCGAATAACCCTGCATTTCCTTGCACGGCTGTAATCGTTTTGTTTATGGTCATTATTATGGACGAAACGTGTGCAACATCAGAGCAAGAACACCTTCACCACCACACTGGAGGTAATGAATCCTCTGCAAGATATTATTATTATTATTATTCGTTGTATCCGTGAGACTCCAGTTATGAGCAGTTATTTGTGTCAGAGTCATATTAACTGGAATGCGTTTCGGTGTAATGAGGCAAGAGCTATAAATACTTATGTTAAAGATTTTAAAATATAGAGATGATACGATGTAATTTTCAACATCAGAATAATGATACCGATACAGATGTGTAATGTGACGTCTTTTGCATAAAACTGATATCCTGTGTTCCTTTTATGGAGCCGACGTTCCATAACCAAGGGTCCCCCTGTGTTTAACGGAAGACAGTTAAGTTCGCCATTACAACATCGTGCCTAATCGACGAATTCTGTACACCATCCATCGCCTTACGCATCAGGCAACCTCTCTGTCCTACCGACGAAACGGGACAGTCTCAGCAACCTGTATTTTCGGCTCAGTGAGAACTGATAGTGACTTAAAAACACTTTGAAGACGGGTACCGAGACAGAGTATTAATTCTGGGCTGTGTCGAGCCCTATATCAAGACATCGGACAGCCTAATATACAGAAAGCCCTACCTGTTTAAAGGACTACGCTTTTGCGAGTTTGCCTGTTTACAGTACACACACCTCCCTGGACAGCGCGTCAGTTTTTGCAGAGTGAAGCAGCGGCACAGATATTTTAGGCCATGAAGCCAGAGATTCATGTAAAGTAAACACACAAATCCAGTTACTATGTCACAGAGAACACATATTTCTATTATAAAGACCAGTCGGTGAATGTTGTCAGGGCAATAATCGCTATTGTTTGTTAGATACATACTAAATGCATAAAATACAGTGTAGAAAAATGTAGGGGTTTTGATGTTAGGCACTGGGCCTTAAGGCATTAAGTAAAGTAACAATTAAGTCACAACTTTACTAAAAAGGATATTTGTCTATGTGGTTATATTAGCTGTTGCATTCCCACATACCCTGATGCCCAAGTACCGGAGTTCTTTGCCGGAGGTAAAGCGGTCAGGGCTTGGTGTTAACCACCCAGTCTATCTAGCGTCTAGCTTGGAGAATGTGTAGAGCTTAATGACATATTACAAGGTGAATTTTATCTTTTATCCGATGCCTTAAGTCTGTTGTTTTCAGTTTATGAATGAAATAATAAACATTGAACAGTGAATTACGATTCTGAGGCAACTTATTAATATTAATCATATTATAAGCAGAAACGTTTCTCAAGATACTTACTTAAGCAGTTTTATAGATTGTATTGGTATTCTGTGCAAGTGGAGTTTTATGTCAGTTTGCGACGCATTCTTTGTAAGATGATGTCTGACCATCAGGCATACCAATCACGTCCTCCTGTGATAAGCGGCATTCACCTTCAGGATGCCACCCTCACACGTGTCCGATACTCCCAAACAAAAGAAAATGCGATGACCTACCGGACTCTCTGCTACCCATGTGGGGTGGCAGGAGGTGTATATATGAATCTTTTATTAAGGGCTGTCCATATTTAGAAACATAACATCACATCAAATATCAGTTTTAAATGTGACGTCATGAACTCGCCGTCTAGAATACAGACACATTTCTTGTATTCAGGTGGTCCCGGGTTCATATATTTTCTTTGAATCCGACTGTCCGAGTGTGATAATTGATGGTTTTACTCAGTACCTTCGGCACAATGGCGATATAGTGCCTGAAGTTAACACACAATCGCATCCTGCCGAGTCGATAAGTAAACAGAAGATGAATGAATAAATAAATAAATAAAAAGTGACATTTAGATTGGTTTTGCTGTTTTATGTGATATTTACAACAGGAAACTTATTTAGTTGACCCTTCTTATGAAATGTATCAGCACTCCCTGAGGTTGGCCCCTTGAGGGCTGAAACATGTAGGAGTGCGACAGTGTGAATAAAGTGGTACTAATATATTTTAGTGCATTAGTCGGATTTTTATGCAAAATAGTAAAAAATTTATATTTATGTTTAAACTTCAACCCTTCTGAGAACGGTGGTCACTTTATACATCCACCTCCTGTAACACAAAACTAATCTGCTTTTTCCTACCTGTATGTCTGCATGTTTAGTATGATGCCTAGAACGGACAGAGAGATTGTGTCAGTAAACACAATCACGTAATTGGTCTTGGGCGAGATCCTATATAGTAATTGAATTTTTAAATGCAATTTAGGTGACTTACAAGCTTCGAAATAAGGTTTTTCTTAACTAAACTCTTCCCTTTCCCGAAAAAAAACGCTATTGTTGTAGAGTCTTTAGTGACGTTTGCTGCTGCCACTTTACAGAGAAATTTGCAAAGCGTTCTGCTGGTCTTGTTGCTGTACTTGTAACGAAATGTTAGTTTCTGTGGTAGCCCATTCACCAAAGTCAAAATGAGCTCGCAAAATGCTGTACACAGGAATGTCTTCTTGAAATTCCTGCTGGAGGTAGAAGAGGTTTGCCCTCTTCGCTCCACGACAGCATCCATTGCCGTTCGTCCCACTTTGCATGCCCCACTGTTTCTCTTCAGCATGATGACGACACTGAGTGGTCTATCACGTGTTCATTAATGAATGCCCAGTGAGGCTGACAGCTCACCTACTTTTCATACCGAAGGTACTCTATTTTGTATACCAGATGACAGGAAAGCAGGCTGTTTGGGTTCCAGTCGGGGCTGCTTGTTGTCAGATTGTAACATAGTCAGCAGACTGTTCGGGACTGTAACGGTAATCTTTTTGTATTCTGTTGTTTGTTCACTTTCACCACTTTCCTTTTCATTTATACTACCCTGAAGATGAAGGCAGCAAGTTAGTCCGAAACGTTGTTATGTATCTGCTAAACTACACGGCGTCACATACCAGGAAAACACTAATCTTGATACTGAGGGCCGCCATAAACCCAAATGCCTCATTTATAATCTGCTTCGATATAGTGTAACTTCTGAAAGTGATACAGCGTCTTTAAACAGTTGGGCACGGTATAGACCTAACGAACGTATAAGGTGACATGACTGTAGGCCTACACCAGTGACAAGAATGGAAGTGGCGTAAAAGTGGGCCACGTTTGTGACCGTCCCGTAGAAAAGTTAAAGACACCTGCCTTTAATATTTGGTAAAATGGTTTTGCCCCTGCTTTTACAGAACTCGGCTTGTCATCGCAAGATGCGTAATGATGCTGCATGTAAGACAGAGGACCGTCCAATTACAGTTTGTCATACACACTGTAGGGAAGGCCGACTCGCTTCGTTTTGGCTTCCCCCTGCAAAATCGTATAAAACCATTTTGAAAAATGTTATTGCGTGCGCTCTAACCTAATTTATATTTTTACTTCTTAAACCAACAAATGCACACATAACATACATGTCTATGTGTATGTATATGGGTATGTGTATGTGTGTACATAACATACATGTATATGTATAGGTATATGTACATGTGCCGATCCCAGTGGCCACGCGGTGGGTCTGCGACCGCCTGCTTGCTAGAATTTTGGGTTCGAATCCCGCCGGAGGCATGGATGCCTGTCTCTTCGGAGTGTCGTGTGTTTTCAGGTAGAGGTCTCTGCGTCGGACTGATCACTCGACCAGAGGAGTTCTACGAGGTGTGGTGTGTCTAAGCGTGATCGTGAAACATCGATAATGGGAAGGCCCTGGCCCACTGGGGCTGTTCGCCATGGGGGGGGGGAGATATGTGTATATTATGTGCGCATTTGTTGGTTTAATTATAAAAACATGAATTCTTATACAACCAGTTTAATGTCAATCGAAGAAAAATACTCCTAGTTGCCAGGGTTCCACTGTTTAGTCTAATGGTGGCCTCTCTTATATGCCTGCTGTCCATCCCCAAGATCAGAGATGAATGTACTAGTTACAGTGGAATGATAATAAAAGGGGAAGAGCGTAGTACTTGGAGAGAAATCTATGCTAGTGACACTTTATCTACCGCTAGCAGCATATAGAGTGTTCTGTGAGCAAACCCAGGTATCCGGAGTGAGAAGCCATCGATTAACCACCTAAGATATGGCAGTGTTATCTATCCACTTTAGTGGCACATGAGGAACCATCTTAGGCTACAGTCAGCAGAGCGTTTACGCGATTAGGAGGACGAAGGTAGACAATATTTTGTCGTTTTCGGTGGTTTTTGTAGGCCAACCCTGAAACATTAACGGGAGAAGGGGACGACAAATGCAACCCGCAGTGCTTCCGACTAAATGGTTACTTGGTTACCACCAGCTATAACAGTAAAAATTATACGTTCTGCCCACTCAGTGAATTTAAGTGTCTTGTACGGGTCTGAGAATAAACAGCGATTTTTTCCTATACAGATTCAAGCGATTGGTTTTTATAACCTAGACGGTGTATGTTTACAGCGCGGTAGGAAATGAGTCTTTAAAATACAATTCACTGTATACATCATCCTACTGAGTAGTGTAACTCAATGAACAAGAACATAACTTTATGAGGATACACTTGCTTCAAGGCTGGGCCTGGACCCTGTTTGACATGAAGGTATTTTAGGTGTATATGCACTAAATAAAAGGATATGTTCACTTTCTCCTTCATTCGTTTTTTAAAGTTTAGTGCCTGTAACACTCCAACCCCTTCGAAGCTGCACAACCTATGAAGTTCACAGTACCGCTAAGTACCTATCAACCGCGCTCCCACCTTGTCATATTTAATTCGACTTTAATTAATGTCTTGCTTGTAATACATCATGAAATAAGCTACATAAAATGTACAGGTAAAGTGTTCCATTTAAAGGCCCGGTGTGGCCCAGAGGGTGGGTAGAGGTATAGTTCTACTCTTCCAATACCGCGGCACTAGAAGGGGGTGAGTGGTCACCAGCACGCCCCGGCCGCACTTTACCCCCGGTAAAGACCCGGTACCCATTTTACAGGAGGCTGGGTGGGCCCCAGGGCCGGTCTGAAAGGGCGGAAAATCTCTTCCCCACTGGGATTCGATCCCGGACCGTCCAGCCCGTAGCTCAGTCGCTATACCAACTGAGCTACCCGACCCACAAAATAAGCTACATAAACAATAATAATTCATAGGAAACCCTACACAACGATAAGAGTTTGGAAGGTATTCTGGTCACGTTTGGCCACCCCTGTTCTTATATCTGGAACAAGAGGTTGGGCTATGGTCGTGGTTTGAATAATGAACGTGGTAGTGACAAATGGAGTCAATATCAGACGCAGTGCGGCGGGTTCTCCACAGGGGTAGGGAGACCGATGGCCGGCCAGTCGCTCGGGGTTAGAGCCACTTGGGAGTTCCAACGGTCATCATCCACCCTGTTATATGTTACGTTTTGGATATTCATGGGTCATTCTGCCTCAACGCTCGAGGTCCTTTTTTGTGTTTGAAACTTGTCTCATGCATACCAAAGTTACAGGGAAATATTTCAATCAACAGAAAAAATTGGCCACTTAAAATGGGCATATCATATTCGATTTGTGATTGGACCATTTATTGACAAATCGAGTTTAGTCATTCGGGGAAGAACCAAGAATACTTGTGACACTGTGCAGTCCTTGGGTCGCTGTAAGTGTCCCAAACGTCTGACAGACTACCGCTGAAAATAGAAATGTACGTTGGGCAAATACGAGTACTTTCTTGAAATGGGTGAGGGTGTGCGTAGTTACTTCGCCTACAAAACTTTACTCTAAAATGAAACTGTAACTTTACCTGTCATGTACAGAATTTAACACTGTAGGTCCACCTTTCACCCTGAATATCTCGGAAACTACGAGGAAATTGTTAACTCCAGAATGTTCCTATGAAGATGGACAGCAGAGGATTGTGGTGATTTTGATGATACACGTATGTCTTCGAGCCTGAGTTAATTCCTTTTCCCACTGTGTTATGCAGTTTTGGGGAAAACCAATCGCCGGGAGAAACCTCGCGCAGGAAAACCTAGACTTCCATTGTAGCGCCGTTGCTATGATACGGAGAAAACGTAAAATATTTAGGGTAGTCCTGATTGTACAGGCGCGCTGGTGAATAAGTAAATTAATTAAGATTTCGTGACTTATCATTCATTGAATTATAATTATTTCGAGAGTAAATTAATGAATAAAATGTGTAAAAGGGATAATACTAAAACAAAATGTGGTATTGTGAAGCCTTATGTTTTTCCTTTGTTTTTCGTAACCTAACAAAGTATTTACTGAGTAACCTGAAAATAAAAAAAAATTATATTTCATCCTTCACCTCAACAAACGGGTTATCGTATCGAAAGCTGTACCGAGCAGACAATCGGTAGCTTATTAAATTATATATATATTTTTTAACTTATTGTTTTTATTTTTGAGGCATCAAGAGAAAATAACAGCCCAGATTGACGTAAGTAGTGCCTGTGTTCAAAATTTAAATTCTTGTTTAATGAAAGTTCTCATCGAAATACGATAAATGCCGAGGTTAAGAATAACTTCAGATGTGCCTGTAGTCCTCCTGCATGCCTTCAAGACGTGGAAAGGGAGATTTTATTTTTACTGTTTATCCGGTGATTGCGAGATTCGTGATGTCCTGCGTATATGTCATTGGTCGTTGGCGCAACGAGGGCAGCAAACACAATGCTCGATTGTAGCCCCATTTCTAGGATACAAGGATAAAATCGTACTATTTTTGTTACGTACGGGCATAACCTACAGCTAGTCTTTACCGCCGTTGCTGTATACAGAAAATAGCACACTAGCAAATTACGTTTTACTGTCCTGCCGGAAATGAAGTGGCAGGTTCGGATCGAAACTGTGCGTAAATAAACTTCTATAAATAGCCTTCTGCTGTAAAATGTCTTATGTCCTTTGTTAAGTGAGAAGAATATTCTTCGTTTCAAACTTTCGCCGTGTTCTGAATGTTGTATTATTTCCTTTGGGTGATTCCTTGGCGTCCGAATTTTATGTGCCGGCGTTTCAGAACACTCTGTTCCGAAACGCCGGCACATAAAATTCAGACGCCGGAGAATCGCCCAAGGAAACAATACAACGGGAAGAATATTGTTCGCTCTTCAGTTGGCCAAGTTTGCAAGACGACATTGGCAACGACATTCCTGTTGTAACCAGTGCCGTCGAGGGTTGGGCGGGGGTGGGAAGTCGGTACTAATTACCTGGGCCCGGCGGTCCGGAAGGTGGACCGGGGCCCCACTATGTTTCTTACATTTCTGTCTTTTTCGATGATGTTAGATGTACTTAGGTAGTGATCTGTCGTGCCAACGTCATTTGCGGCCAGCGGCCACCTTGCGTACGGTGCTCTCTGCTGTTTCCTTACTTTTCTCCTTGTCCGTCCGCCCTTGCTGGGGGGGGGGGGAGGCAAAAATATTTTTTCTCCGGGGTTCGAACCCACTCTCGGCGGTCGTGGTTCTGGTAGCGCCGTGCTTGGGTGAAGTTTATCAGCCACACTGGCAGTAAGAGAGTTGGCAACGTAATGAGAATGACAGTGATATATGAGCTGCTCGTCCTAACGACAAGTATTCATTAAGCCGTCATATTTAAGTGTCCTTTACCTCGTATTTCCTTTCCCAAACTCTGCTAAGTGGGCAAGACGTGTCATGCTTTAACTCATCTTAACGCTTCCCACCGGGCCCACTGGAGAGCAAACGAATATTATGCATGTCATGGAATTGACATCAAATGTCCTTGCGTTTCGGTTCATACACATTTAGCTACGGCTGGTTTCTCCTAGGCACAGATTCGAAGATAGCGTTAAAACGGATCAAGGGTTGAATCGGCTTGGAATAGATACCAGTGGTGGGCTTTCGTTGATATGGTACTGTACAATTGGACTGCCTAAAATACTTGGAATTCCCTGAATGGCTACACAACCATAGCTTCTCAAGAACAACTCTGCTCCATGAAGTTAGACAACAATGTAATTATTTCCCGAAACATTACAATTGTTCGGCGTACAAATTTCTGAGCATATGAGAGTAAGTCACAAAATAATTTTACACTGCACGAATTTTGGATTATTTATTTTCAGCTTCGATAAGAACAGTTAACATTCAGCTAATTCTTCCCCACTTCTTCTGCACAAAGTCTGTGCTGAAAACTGGTGCATTTATCGTACCGTAGGTTGTGTTTGTGTACACCCTGTTGTTATCAGTCCTTGTCTCTTAGTATCACCCACAGTGTCACAAATGTTCCCACCTCGCGATAATCTTAAACCCGCAGTAGTCAAGATGTTGCCTCAGCGCTGGAAACGGATGGACGTTTTGACTCTTGAAGACGGGACCTTGAGGTTGCCCCGAAATGTCTGTACGGAATTGCCACTCTGCGCTGCGTAATATCGCAGAAGATCGCAGATCTCAGAAGATAATCATTAGGCAGCGAATTCCCCAAATACAAACACAGTCACTGTAGGTTCGTGAGTTACGAAATGGTCAGTCATTAGGGCTTATTTTCTGTCGTACCGTCACAGTGTGTCGGTACCTCTCGCTGAAGAAGACAGCTGTAAGTTGCCCCTATGTTAAGATTTATTTACATCGCATGTTATTAAGCATTTAATTACGGGAGTGGTATTATTATTCTAATTATTATTATTGCAGAATGAGTAATGACAGTTGTTACCTTGCATTTAATAAGACTGACGTCCCTGTCTTGATCCATCTGAATCTGAGATCACCATGTCGGTTCCATGACCTACTCTTACGCAGTTTCGCAAAATGCTCTTCCAGCAGGTCACCGCGTTTCGGACAGTATTCGTCCTTCACTAAGTCCGCAGTCTGTGGCCTAAGGAGAAATCTCTCAGCATCCGAAATTTTGGAAGGGTTTTTTTTTTCTGCAGGGCACTAATGCCCTTGTGCCCACACGATTTAATTAGGACTATGTTTGCGTGATAACGGGGTGCACTTATGTACACACGAGTTAAGAAGGACTGTGCTATGCGATGATAACATGGTACACGCTCTACTGTGACCGCGTTTTCTTGCAGTGTCATCCAGTTTGTACTCTTCACCAAGTGTCTTGTGTATTAAGCACGTGTCTCTATGTGGCAGTGTGTGTGGAAAGTTTTTGCTGGACAGTCAGGCTATAGTATTAGCTTCTTTGGTGCCTGTAGTTGGAGGCGTCTCCATCCCAACACAATGAGAGCTGATATCGTGCACAGCAATGACAGACTCGGTGGTCAGTTCCGGTAGCAACTCTACCTGAAACGACTTTATAAAAAAATAATTCAACTTATATTTAAATCTGGCTGCCTCTATTGCTTTTTCGTTTCGACCGAAAAATAATGTAATCTCCGAAAAAAAAGTGTCAGTTGATACAGCGTAATATAGGTATTATGACCGCACTTAACAATGGTGAATTGTGTCACTTGACAGGTCACTCGTTTTTCAGCAACTTTAATGAATGACGTATTAACTCACCACTTTTCATCTAAACAGTAGAAATCTGAAGCCTAGACTTACGTAATGAAACGTGCAGTTCAGCGCGTCACAACCCAACTTCGGGCGTCAATGCGCCTCGACTATTTAAGTTAGCGCACGGATTTCAAATTATTAGATCGCCGTTTTATACCTTTGAGCGCTGTACTTCGTTTTTGTCGACGATAATTTATCAGCAGAGATAAATTCTCCCCTTCCATAAAAAAAGCAAACATTTTACGTCAACGTTTTGTTAAAATTATCCATTTGTTTAAATTTTCTGTCTATTTTTATTCGGTCTTTCAAAATCCAGTTCTCGTGCTTTCAGTGAAACTCACCGTCCTCACAATTACGTTAAAGTCCTCAGACTAAGAGCACAGGCTTATTTATTGTTACTCATTCCGTGCATTGTGCGTGCGATCACTTATGTGTACCAACATATGCGCACACTGTGAACAATAACACTTCAGCAAATTTTAACGCAGATTATGTCAACATTGTACGAGCCATAATATCCGTATTATTATGTTTATTGCTATTGTAACGTGTTTAACAATACATGCGACATTGATATATTAATATTATACAGTCGAACCCGGTTATAACGACATTGGTTTAGGCGATACCTCGTATATAGCGTCAGATATTCTGTAGTATCAATTAATTTCTTATTGTTAACCATAACATTATACTTATCACCATACGTACTGCCGTCTACCACAACAATGTGTTATTATTTTTGCCAATACATGCTAATGTTTCGGCCCAGCAGACCATCCTCAGGCATTTTAATGTGTAGCGTATATTGACTAAACGGACAAAACTTTGTGGTGGTAGAAAGTAGTACATATGTCGATTTTGATGTAGCACAACGGGATGAATTTCACAAAAATTATTAAACTCCTCGGTTAGAACAACACTCGTTTATAACGATACAAAATATTCACTCCCCTTCATGACCTTATAACCTAGCCCGTCTGTACATTCTTTTGTATTTACGTCTCCCTGAGGATGGCGATTTATCGCTGAAACATTTAGGAGTGTTTGTGTTTATGGATAACTAACAATTTTGTGCATTTTATGCGCATATGTTGGTATGCATAAGTGACTATAAGAGCACTGGCATCGACTATGTGTTCTTGAATCTGGTTAACATTATGAACTGCCCTACACTTTTTTCTCGCACGACACCACAAAAACCAAATACGCGGTATGTGCAAAAAACTGGAACTTGCTCGGCTGGCCTTGTGTTGTCAGTATTGCATTATAGCGCAATTACAGTAGCACATTCCACAAAGTGTTTCAAATAAACCCTTCAGTGTGGCTAATAACATTCCACATTGCTGTACTAAGTGTGAGCAGCGATTCCTTATAGTGCCTGGCTCGTAACGAGAACGTTACACTTCTGTCCAATTACGTAAGAAAGGCGTCCGGGCCATATACATAGTTCTGTTACGATTTGGCTGAAGCACGAAATGACATAGTCGGTACATTTCAAGCAGTCGGTGATGGAATGATAACCAGAATCGAAAGATGTTGTGTATGTTATTATAGCACGATTTCAGATTCCGGTACGAATAATTTTTTTGTCCCGGTAGAAGCAGAGGCGTTGTGTTCATATCATTAACAAGAAAGTTTCTTTTGAAATGAAATTTGCATTTAAGTATTTAATATTTTTAGTTCCTAACGGATTATTCTAGCCGGCCCCATCGTCCGCGTGGTCTAAGGCGTAGATCTGCGGCCGCTGCTGAGATTGTGGGTTCAAATCTCACTGAGGGCATAGACGTCTGTCTATTGTGAGTGTTGTGTGTTGTCAGGTAGAGAGGTCTCTGCGACGAGCTGATCACTCGTCCAGAGGAATACTACCGACTGTGATGTGTCGTTCAGTGTGATCTAGAAACCTCGTTAATGAAGAGGCCTTGACCCACTGGGAGGGGGGGGGGCTGCGTAAAATAAAATAAAATAATAATAATAATAACAAAGCGGATTATTCTGTTCTTCATCCGCATTCCAAACAACGCTCCGTTGATAGCTACTATTAAAACGATATTTATGCCCACTGATACAAAAACCGTTGTCTATGCTTAATCTGAGCAGTTAGCCTTAATGGACCAGTATGCAATTATTCTACAAACTTTGCGAATATTGATACCGACATTTGTACACTTTATTTCCGTCATATTAATCCGAGGTAGAATTCTGTACACAGTAGCAGCATTAGCATGGCGTATACCGAAATTAGACAAACAAGATTAACGCATTCGGAACTTACCGGCGATATTTCGAACGAAACACTGTAAAGAGAGCGGGGTTTGGTTAATGATACATACATGTATTTATCGATTTATCATTGTTAGTCACAAACATATGTCACTGCAAGTGATAAAGCTTTTTCAACCGGCATAGTGTCGAGAATTACCAATTAACCATTTTATTAAAGAGATAATATCCCATTGTTACTTTTGAAAACCAAATTTTAATAGAATCGGGTTACAGGCATTGAAACCTTTTCTGACCATGTATGATCACTGAGAAGTGGTATAATAATACTGATAGCGTTCTATTATAATTAAATATTATGTTGAACATGGAGAATATTAGGAGACGTTAGAAAAGAGTGCTTAATAATTTGCACACCTGAACTTCATATTACCTGCAGCCGGGCTTCATTGCAAAATACAATAGAATGAAAGCAAATTGAAGGAACAACTAATTAAACTCCGTGGCCTTAGTCCGCACGCGAACTATACCGACAGAGCGGCCGCCGCCGGTCGGCGAAATTAGTGCCAACTTTTGCGGATAGAGGGGTGTCACGTGGTCAGCGCAACGGGTC
>Ga0136643_10012823_pt1 | contig 12510 bp, 2 predicted proteins | sample TergutLab28metaG_FD_96883 | JGI IMG/M metagenome (GOLD analysis project Ga0136643, IMG submission 96883) | Labiotermes labralis P1 segment gut microbial communities from Petit-Saut dam, French Guiana - Lab288 P1 (version 3) (version 3) | ecosystem: Host-associated > Arthropoda: Insects >...
ATGTTGTCATTTTAGTGTCCTCATGACTTTTTTTCACATTTACCTTACAATCCCCCCCCCCCAACCCCCCCCCCCCCCCACTTCCCCAATATGTTGCAATTTTCTGTCAAATTTTGGATACTGTGGGCCATTGAATATTTATGCCCGGGTGTGGGTGTGTGGTTTCTTCGTGCATTTCACGTAGTGGAATTAATTTATCTGGTGCTGTCTTAATGGTGTGTTATGCATCCTTTTATTTCCATGTTCTCATAAACTAACATACTGAACACATTCTGCCACTCAGAGTGGTATGTTTGGCATTTAAAAACTGTGTGCAGTAAACTCTTCTATGCAGTAGGTTTTCAGGTTTTTGTAATGGTCATTCAAAAGACTTTTTTCTGGTTGGGGATGGAGGTGTATACAGCATTTCAAAGGCATGTATTACCCCCATCTTCAGGGTGACTGAACATCAATGATACCACAATAGGTATTTTAAGAAAATAAGTTTAAGAATATATTGAGGCAAATACAGTAATCCCCTCTCTTCCCCTCTTGACTGATTTTGCGAATAAAATTCTTCCATGATGTTTGTAAGTATTAAAGGTAGCAGCAGCATCAACTGCAGCTTGTTACCTTCAGTTTCAGTAGGAATTCTCCAGTGAGTTTATTAGAACATGATGTCTGACATTGGGTCTGTGTTTCCCAGTCTGTAATTAATTTTTCATACCAAGGTTCATTGTGGTTTTCACCTGCATTTATTTTTCTAACTTTTATTGAGGCAGCTTTTTATACAGTCAGACCCCCCCAGTGGTAAGACAGGTCAGATTATGATATGCGTAACAAACGTCTGGGTACAGTCATGTCATAAGTGATGTTCCCTTTAAACTGCATGCAGCTGTGCAGCTAAAAATGACAAAATTACCAGAACATTAATTATGCAGTGACTTAAAACTGATCCTGATGATTTAAAGTTGAATTATTGGTTATACTGAGAAGCCATCATAAAAGTGGGTTGTCATAAAGAAATGTGTTGAGAAATTGGGTCTGACTGCTTGTGAAAGTGATTGTTTTTGCAGTTACTTTAGTACTTCATTCATTATTTCAATATGCAGCAATACCAACAGTAGCTGTCATGATAACTTTTGTGTATTTAATACAGAATGCAGTATTTTATGGTGTTCCTGTATTATTTGGAAGTGGATGTTATCATTTGTAAAAACTCTCAGTTCCCAATATTCTGCATCATATTGGGATATTAGATGAGGTAAACTATGAATATGCTGTGCATACCATCAGCGCCTATCTTGCTATAAAGATAGGTTAGCAGAGGATGACGAATACTGATTTTTCATATTCTGTAACTGATTGAAAGAAAGTGTTTCTCATTGTGTGAATTCGTACTTGTTTGTCATAATAAAAAAAAACTTGAGACTTATTCAAAGTTAAGTATACCTGTTACATTTGAACATACAATGACCACACAAGTATTTTACATTCCAAAAACACTACTGGTATGTTTTTACAAGGCAGTCTTATACAATGTTTCAGTAGATGACAGCATGACAGATTCATTCCATTAAAAAAGGTTAATTGATATTCATGTATAATAGCAATGCATTATACTCCAAGTTTGCCATTCACTTGGTATGACAAAATCTTGTATCAACTGTTTGAGACCACTGTATCAGAAAACATACCTAGCTACTGTAATCTGGGCAGATGTCCTATGTGTGCTTAACTGTGTCAAAGTATGAACTTGGAACCATGTTCCAGAGTTTTTACTAGTTATCTACTACTGGTGGCCATCGCATAATACTGTCAGGTAGTAATGAACTCTTTTTGTTTTAACAGATGAAATCCTGCTGTATTTTATCATTTAGTATATCAAAGAATAATTCAGTCATCACAACTGTCTCTTTATATAAAAACATTGTCTGTTTTTACAATTCGCTCTGTTTCAACCTAGGAGGTCATCATCAGATGGAAAAAATGTATAATATAGACATGAAAACCAGTGTCCTTTTACCAGCCTTCTGTATATTATACAATTTTTCACCTGATGATTACTTCTAAGGTTAAAACATGTAGCAACTTGTGACAACATTTGTCATTTCTATAATGAAATATAATTGTGTTTACTGGGTTTTTCTTCAAAATAAAATACAATAATGAACTCTGTACTATTAATGCATTCACTTCAGAAATGCTGTCACTGTATCTGACTAGACCAAGATCAGTAAGAACTGCAATGATTAAGTATCGTTCATGACAAACAAAGAATACACAAGGTTTGAGGTTCTTGCAGCAGTGCTGATTAAGCTTCTGGTATGTTACAGCACATCAGCTGATTACCAGTGTTTCAGAGCACAGCGCCTGTCTTCATTTTTATGGTTACTGTATTCTCTGTCATGCTGCCATTCTTGTTGTATATCTTGTACTGTCTGCAGTGTCAGGGCACAGAAGTGCTTTGAACAGAACTGAAGAATTTCTCATTCCATTTTAATCTGCTTGTGACTGAATTTATGTATTCAATACACAAAGTTGCCAGAGGTGTGGTGATTACTTGTGGTAGCCATTGATGATGAAGTCGCAACTGTTTAGCACTTACCTCTTTTAGAGTTTTATTATTATAAAGCATTGAAATATGTATATATACATTTCCAATCATGAAGACTGTGTACTGTTAGTTCATGTTAGAAATAGAGGAATGGTTATTCTGGAGTGAGATAAAATGAAACAATTTGCCAGGGCTTTGTTATAGATTTTTAAAACTGTGTTAACGACATCCTTAGTATGTGTTTATTGATTGCTGTCCATTCTAGCAGAGTCCTGCTCGCATTATGTTCATAACAGTTAGTTGTAGCGTACTGTGTTATCAAAAACTGTTTTTTTAAAGCACAGGTTTAAGAGGTACATGTCACTTTGTTGTCACCATTTTGTTATTGTTCCTTTTGGATCTGCTCAGAAGTTAAGTCCTCAGTTTTTTGAGAAAGAGAAACCTTGCGTGAGTGCGTGTGTGCATGCATGCATCTGCGTGTGTCCACACACACACACACACACACACACATATATATATATATATGTAGTTTCAAATGGAATGACAGTACATTGCTTTTACAGAATTTTGAGTGGAGTGAATTCTCTGTTATTAATGTTGACATACAACTTGTTTACTTAATTGTTATTCAATGTTTGCATAATTTTTAGATTTGTCCCTAATTCAGTGAGTTAACTTCATTTTTGGGGGATGAACTCATATTTATTATTTTCCTTCATGTACCAGATAAAGTGTGTAAAATCTGACATTCTTATGCTGCTGACAACCAGACGTGTTGATGCAGAAAAGAAAAGTGATTCAACAATAAGTGTTACTTGGAACAGAGAGACAGAATTTCATTTCTTTCAATATGCAGATTACATTTCCCATTCCATTTTGTTCCAAAAACAAGATTGGTAGGTGGGTTATATCTAGGACTATTCCCAAATGCCTAGTGACTTCTTCATTAGGAATATTATTATATGTAACTGAAAATGTACACAACTTATCCTATGTAATGTTATGACGCTACGGAGCAAAAGTATTCTGCCACAGTTAGATGTAGTGACAACATAGTTACATATTGTTCATATATACAAGGCAGTGTTATAGCTTTTCAAGATCAGTTGGTTGCGGTGGTAGCTAAAACCTCCTGTAGCAGCTATTACAAAGCTAATGTATGTGAGATGATAACTATAAAGGGTGCTTTTATTTGCTGCTGCATAGAAATTTAAACTAGGAACAGACCAAGCATTGTATGGTTTGTGGAATGGCTCTCAACAGAAGGAACTTTACAGCAGCTCTGATGGTAATTTATTTCTTAAATTTTTTTAGTGTAATTGTTGTATATAATTAGGATATTTGAATTTTCTTTCTTGCTAACTTATTGATGAGTGTGTGGTGGCCCCAAATGCATTCCTGCACTCTGTTCATGCCAGTGTAAATTGTAGTACACCGTTGCTTTCTACATGTATGCAAATCTTGTGCTTTGAACTAGCTTTACACAAGACCAATGAAACTGAATAAAGGAAGTTTTAATTCATACCAACTAACCCAATAAATTATTGCTGCTGTACAGACTACAGTTCTTGTCTATATAATCTTTCCCTCCCATCTAACCAACCAATTTCTATATCTTCACTTTCATAAGGTTTTTGTTTCACATTCTGTACTTTGTACTTGTGTAGGACTAGTGGTATTCAGCCCTAATTTTTACAACATACCTCTTATGGCAGTTTGCCTTGGCCATGCATCGAAAATCATTATACCAGAAACCATGCAGTACTGTATAAATGTAGTACAGTTGTTTTTCCAGTACAGTCAGTCCAGTCCACTTTCGATATGTAGTAGATAAACTGTCATTTGGATGTACCTTTCTTCAAGTACTTAGGATTTCTCCTGCCAGTTGTTACACCAGTGCTTCATACTTGGTATTTCATTCAACTACTGCTGTTGTCATATTTCTTGACACTCATTAATCAAATACATCTAGTCAAGACATGAGCTCAGTCTACAAAGAAGAAGTTCTACTGATATTTATTTTCTTGATTGAGAGAACCTGTACATCTGAGTATTTTTATCAAGATAATTGCTACTGTGAGCAGCAGATTTTATATGACTGCCCCCAAGGTAACACATTCCGTTACATTGCCCTTAGCCATCTCAGATTTCTCTGAATGATACAGAGAATCACTAACAAATGGTTTGGTGAAGTCTGTACTGTGGGAATTGAGGATTAATGGTTATCTCTTTTTGTATCTGAAAAGAATATGGAATGACAGTGATAGACATAGTGTCCTTGAGCACAAGAAAATAAGATCTTTGCGTGTATAAGCAAGCCAACCCACAAAATGCTGTGTTATCACTGGAACTTCGGCAAGCTATGGGCACTTAAATTATGTTTATGGAATGTGCAACATCTCAGTCATTGCATTTGTGAAATGGTTTCAAAGAGTACGTGAATTAGCAACAATAACAGCCACAGTAACAGATACTAGTATTGCAAAAATCCTCGTGTGTATTCATGACAGATTCCTGTGTTACGTTGGTGCATGTGGACATGCTAACACAATATGCCAAGGAGTCATATGTAGAATCTCTATCTGTGGCTATAAAACCTGAAGAAGGAAGCAGATTGCTGCTGAACAGTAGTGTACTGCGTTGAGAATGTTTATGATAATTGAAAAATTTCTTGTAAATGCTGCTGATATTCTTGTACAACCATTGTCAAAGGTCTGCATCAGTTTTATTCAGATTCGTCCCATTGTGCTGAACTATGTTGAAATACAAATGAAGTATGCAGGCACAACACTTTAACTTATACAACAATGTGTTACATGTTTTGGTTCGTCAGAACCATCATAAGGCTCCTTTATTACAAATGCTCAAAAACATCTGTTTCCAACATGCAGTTTTTCCATTAATGGATGCCATTGAATTACACACATAGACAATAAACATACCTTGTTATTTTACATTATACTTTGATCTAAGAAAAATGTGTCAGAGGAAATATAATGAGAAATAGTAGGGTACACTGCGTAATAAGTTTATCCAGTTGGTTTGTAATAATTGTGGCATATTCCCCACCGCACCTCGGCCACAGGATTTCGGGTGTGGTGCTGCAGGAGGATGTTTTATCGATGTGTTGCTACATAGTTCGATAAATGTTCACCAGGAGCATACATAGTGCCAGGCCGGCTAGACAAGTACGGCCCAGCCGTTTGGGGCGCTGTAATTCGCTTCCACGGAGTTTCTCGTCTATACGAGGTATTAATCTGTAGTTCACAGCGTTGTCTGGAACGTAGTAATCTGTGGTCTTCATTTCACAGAGTGCATAGTACGTGTTTGTACATGTTAAGAAGGGAGTTGACAGATAGTTGTAGCCGAAAAGTTTAAAATTCTATACGTGTGTAAGGATGTTGAGAGAAATTCCATACATAGGCGGAGTTCTCTTAAAATCAGTGTTAAAGCTGAGATCTATGACCTTATGTTGGAATAAATCTTTAGTAACAACAAAACATGTATTTTTCTCTCACTCGAAATAGGTACGTGGTTCGGATTGAACAATCTTTAATCGGCCAGATACAAGACTAAATTGTAGGTAAAGTGCGGTTACATGCCGAACACATAGTATATCGTTGTGTTTATTGTGGGATACCACATCACGTAAATATCTTTCAGAGTAAACCTGTAATAGTAAAAAAATTAATAAAAATAGGGTTAACAATCGTTTCGAACATTATATATGTATATTTGTGGTTAAGTAACAGGTGGTAAAAATTCATTGAAGTATATGGGCGGATGCGCAAGAAGTAAGACGTTTCTTTACGTGGGTAACGTCAGAGGATACAGAGCAACAAATTTTTATTATTATTTTTGTAGCTCGTATTTTTTATGTAATATATGCCTTGATCTGCAAATTAAATATTTTTTAGACTTCATTTGATGTAAGGTTTTTTTAATATGAGTATAAAGTCGCAGTATGTACCCCTGTATGGTTACTACTACTATTACCTACACCAAGCAACCCCAGACTGTATTTAGCAATAATTAAGTCTTCTTTGAGCTCAGTGATGGATTGTTCAATCCAAAACATCTAGCTGTTGATAGAGTGAGAATAATATATGTTGTATTTTGATTGAAGATCTGTTGTCTTTTAATTGAGTTTACAAACAATGGGATGTGTTCTAGAAGCTAAAATACTTTGCTGTGTTTGGTGGCTGTGAGTGGATGTATTTATTGTTTAGGTTTTTAATAAATGTAATGAATTCTTGTTGGCAGTTAGTGAGCATATCAAGTTTCTTTCCATCAAAATTCTTTGTACATAAATGATGCAGTACAGGCCTAGGTCCACTAGGGCTGTCAAGCCATAAAAAAAAAAAAGTGTATGTGGGAATCCAGCACCTTGAGAAGCAGAAATATTTGTACTGTGTGGTAACATCACTGCTGAAGTCCTTCATTCAGACTCCATAGGTCATGCTTTATTTAGCAAACATACTGTACAAGAAAAATAATCACAAGTTTTACACACACACACACATATATATATATAAGAATTTCTTTGTGCTGATGGACCTGTAAGGGAACTTATTTGTAGCTTAACCACTTACACCAAGTCCAGAGGCTAAAAAGAAAGAAAGGAGTTCATAAAAAAATGTATTGTGCAGATAATGTCACCATACAGTAGGTCAGTAATAAAACTGCGGATCAGTTTCTGTTGGTAAAGGCATCGTTGATCAAATGGAATGGTGAAAAGTTCAAACTAATACCAAAAAAGGAATGTTTGATTAAATTTTGATAAATTCTACCATAATTTTTCTTACCGATTATTGTCAATTTGCAACCATAAATTTGTGTTTAATCAGTACATACTACTTGTGTCAGAGATACTTCTATCATTAAAGAGTATCTGTGCTACAAATTTTCAGAGGAGTTTTACTTTTACTTGTCAAAAATTCATTAAATATATTTCAATTAAAATCTTTAATTTATGCAAAACAAGACCTGATGTCCACATTTGTGTACATTATTTGAGGTGGGAGGGAGCAGGAATGTTGGGATGAAAATTTAATTTGATGAAGTAATCTAAATTGCTGAATAAAAAATTCAGGTCTGAAATTTTTAACAGGTTCTCACTTCGTGTACACTTTGAAGCAGTGCATGCACTTCATAAAATTGGGAGTGTCAGTTTGTGTGTGTGTGTGTGTGTGTGTCTTATATATCTGTAATTATTGGTTTCTAACAGTAACTTTTCTTGTACTTGACAAGTGTGATGCAGGAAATATGCCACAGCTTGCGAACGACTTCGATTGTCAGAAAGGTCTTAACAATGAAATTTCTGAAAAAAAGGATGCTGATGAAGATCTGTACTTTGACGAGGAACTCGATAGCTATCTGAATCAGTTAGAAGCAATTCCCATTGAACTGTTTGAAGAAAACTGTGGAGATAGTTCTGATGATGGCAGTGAGGAACATAAGGATGCTATTACTAAAAAAACACAGGCTGCAAGCAGAAATACTCCTGAGTGTCCATCCACAGCTGAGGAAGCTGAGTCTGCAGCAAGTGTCAGCAGTTTTACTGCAAAGACTGTATTTAATGTTGTACAGAAGAAAGTGCAGGAAGAAGACAGTAAACTGTCCATAGCATCAATTAATAGGCAAATGGGTTCCGATTTGGAGGAGGATTTATCCATTGCAGTATGTGGCCAAATGATACCAAGGTCTGGACAGAAAGCAGTAAGAGCTGATACAACAAAGAACACATATGGTAAATGTAAAGAGGAGTCTTCAGAAGAAGAGTCATTTTCAGCGTTTGAAAATCCCAACAGAATTACTGGTTCGGAAGACTCGCCCGCAAGAACTGGGATGACTAATTATGTGACAGGAATCTCAAAATTGGAAACAGATCCACAGAGAACTATGACGGGAAGAAAAAAGAAGGAACGAGATTGCAGTAGAACTAAAAATAGTGTAAATGCTGAAAAAAGTATGGAAGAATCAGTATCTTCGACACGAGATCAAGGTGGAATGGAAACGGATATTATTTCTTGCGTGGAAGCTGCCCGCAAATTGGAAATAGAATCTCCAGTACCACAGACAATATATTGTGATGGCAGTAATGCTGAAGATGATAAGAATCTAATCTCTCTGGATATTATCAGGACAGAGCATAATTTACTAAGATGCAGGAGGGATTCTTCCTCATCATTATCATCATCTTTTTCTGGGAGAGAAACTGTTATTTTGCCTTTGGATGATCCCAGGCTGCCTCATCCAAAAGAAGAGCAATGGTGTCCATCTCCAAATAAGTTGAAAATATGTGTCTTGGTACACGGTTCATCATCAGAAAGTATGTCACAGTCATTAGATGCCACTGGTATGATCTCAGAACGTGAACCATCACCATTTCCCATTTCCAAAACTGTATCAGATAATGCATCATGTCAAATTGCATCAAGTGTCATTAAAACAAAAAAGGATGTTGCATTACCAAAAGCTGTTCACTTAAAAACTACATCAGACTGCATTATATCTTCAGACACGTGCGAGAGTGATTTGGAGAGACGGTCTTCTCCCTCACTATCTCCTATGACACATTCAAAATCAATTTCTAATAGCTGCAAGGGTGAATGTGAGGTTTTGCAATCAAAAGTAATTCCAAGGAAACAAGGTCACAGAACACCATTACCACACACTCCCCCTAGAGTAACTGCATCCGATCTGTCATTACTTGGAGACATATCATTGACACCCCCACCACCAAGGTACTCAGGATCAGCATCTGCTCATGGGATGTTGCATAAATCCAAAATTTCACCCATTTCAGTTTCCACTGTACAACAAACTGAGGACCTGGGAACACCAACAGACTCAAGATCTGATTATTCAGCAAAGGCAGAAGTTGAATCATGCATGGTTCAGGGTACCAAATTTTCTACCCCAAATGATAGTAAGGCCATGTCGATCTCACATAAACATAGAACTGTGGATTGTAAATACATGTCACCTGTAAGTAGTTCCAGCTCACATTCACCAGTAAAGAAAAGATCTAGATCAAGGACTGTGGATCGTAAATCCATGTCACCTGTAAGTAGTTCCAGCTTATATTCACCAGTAAAGAAACGATCTAAATCAAGGACTGTGGATCGTAAATCCATGTCACCTGTAAGAAGTTCCAGCTCACATTCACTAGTAAGGAAAAGATCTAGATCAAGGGCTGTGGATTGTAAATCCATGTCACCTGTAAGTAGTTCCAGCTCATATTCACCAGTAAAGAAAAGATCTAAATCAAGGACCATGGATCATAAATACATGTCACCTATAAGTAGTTCCAGCTCATATTCACCAGTAAAGAAAAGATCTAAATCAAGGACCGTGGATCATAAATCCATGTCACCTGTAATTAGTTCCAGCTCACATTCACCAGTAAAGAAAAGATCTAAATCAAGGACTGTGGATCGTAAATCCACGTCACCTGTAAGTAGTTCCGGCTCATATTTACCAGTAAGGAAAAGATCTAGATCAAGGACTGTGGATCGTAAATCCATGTCACCTGTAAGTAGCTGTAGTACACATTCACCACTAGAGAAAAGATCTAGATCGAGGACTGTGGATCATAAATCCATGTCACCTGTAAGTAGATGCAGTTCATATTCACCTGTAAGGAAAATATCTAAATCTAGAAGACAGAGAAGGATTTGTAAGTCTCAATCAGTATCGCCATTTAAGTACAGGAGACAATCTAGATCACTGTCACCCTTGAGGAGAAACCAGAATAATCGAAGATCATATTCCAAATCAGTATCTCCACCAAGATGGCAATTGAGATCAAGAAGTCCATGGAGAAGAAAAGATAGATCAAGGTCGCGGGTAATAAGTAGATATTGCGGGTCAAGGACAAGAGGCAGGAGGTCACAGTCTCCTAGTAAAGGTTCACCATCTCCTAGAAGGGGTTCACGATGTCCTAGAAGAGGTTCACGATCTAGAAGAGATTCTCAATCTCCTAGAAGAAGTTCACGATCTCCTAGAAGATATTCACAGTCTCCTAGAAAATATTCACAATCTCCTAGAAGATATTCACGGGCTCCTAGAAGATATTCACGATCTCCTAGAAGATACTCACGGTCTCCTAGAAGATACTCACGATCTCCTAGAAGAGTTTCACGAAAACGCAGAAAACGTTCGTGTTCAATGTCTCTTAGTCCTCCATCTGCAGCAGAAAGAAGGATGAAGCTGAAGGAGAAAACGGAAACTGCATTGTGTTCAATAGTTGCTGCTTTGAATCGGTCTCAGACTACTGCTACAGCAGTGAGTGTAATTAGAAGACAGACTGCACCTGCTGCCAGTACTGTTTCATCCGTGCCTCCAGGTGCCTTGCCTACTGTGAAATTAACAAAGGTACAGTAAATTTTACTATAAATAGAGGAATATTTTCAGACCCTACAATACACAACTAAGAGTTAAGGGAATCATATGCTTCACCTCATTATAGGAGTGAGGTAGCACTATATAAAGATTGTAGTTAGAATTTTGATATTATATAGTCTTGCGTGTGAGTACCAATGTTTACAAGGGGCTATGCAGCAGGTTTACCTGGAGTGCAAACAACTTACAAAATTAAGTGTTGTCACAAACCAAATGACCAACAGTCTTCACTTGAATCCCCTCCCCACCACCATGAAAGCCTTAAATCTTATCAAGGCTATGATTGGCTGAACATGTAGGTCAGTAAGAAATGTATGCAGAAATTGCGTATGGAAGACTAAGAAACACAGAAATGGGAATGTAATATTAACAAATTATGCCTAGAAATTGATTGATTGATTTGCATTGGGTTCGAGCACTTACGGTCCCGATGCACCTAGGCCTTATAAATGAGCCCTTTGTGCCCCATAATCTGATATCAATTCAAAAGAGCCCTGTCCCTTTACTGAAGTTCCAGATGTCCCACAGAATTAAAATCTTAATGTCCTCTGGGTCCAAGAAAGGAACCCAGATATACTATCCTTTTCTCTCAAAAAGTCCTGGCAAGCGAATCCCCTCCAGGTTCCCCATTGGGGCCCCTATGGAGAGAGATACCCGCTTGCAGGGCATTTTTACATCTCTCGTAATATATCTCTTTTTATCTTTCCCTCAGAGTCCCTGGTAAAGGAGCCCCCTCCATGTTCCCTAACAGGGTCCCCGTGGACAGGGATACTCTGTCACCATATCCACTTGTCTGTTTATATTCAATCATTCATTCATTCATGTCTGCCGAAGCCCCCAAAAAGGAGTCCTCCTACATATGGCGAAAAACATGGAGCCCCACGAGGACAGAAGGCCTACTTCAATGGGGTGCAGCCTGGTTCCCCAAGTATGCCTAGCAGTACAGTTCTGGTGCACAGTCTTTTATTAGCCCCCTTGATTTTCAGTTGGCAGATAACTTCAAGTAAAACACTGATAGCTTAAAGCATTTTAAGTGTGTCTTTGTACCATTTAATACAAGAGACAGTGTGAAGATTCTGTTCATTTGGGATATGCTGTGTCATTTGAGTGGTTTGCAATGTTTCAAAGGCAACGCAGCCCTTTGAAACATCAAGAAAGATACACTCTCACATCCCAGAAGACTTGAAATCTCACCACCAGTAATGTAAGAAATTCAGATCTCAAAACACTATATTTGCTCTGTATTCTAGCAAGAGATTCATAGAATGCTGCTTTTTGAATACAGAGAAACCTTTTTGTGTGTATGTAGTAACAGAAAATAGAACTGCGTGTTAAAAGAACAAATACAGACCCTTCTGATCGCAACACCCACTGTGAAAACCTGATAACCTTTAAGGAACTGCATGTTTTGTACATTTTGATTCTGTTGTTCTCCTGGATAAGTGAAGTTAACCTTTTAAAGCCTACTGGTTTCATGCACCAACAGGTTTAACACTTAAAAATTATACCTTCTGCCCACACTGTATGTGTTTTGCATCTGTTTCGGAACAAACAGCGACTTCTGCCCC